>Ga0187783_10000189_pt1 | contig 46848 bp, 48 predicted proteins | sample 1015_SJ02_MP02_2_FD_132471 | JGI IMG/M metagenome (GOLD analysis project Ga0187783, IMG submission 132471) | Tropical peat soil microbial communities from peatlands in Department of Meta, Colombia - 1015_SJ02_MP02_20_MG | ecosystem: Environmental > Terrestrial > Soil > Wetlands > Peat | place... | reverse complement strand
TACGTGCGCGGACAAAATTCGTACTATACCGGTTACGAGTACGACGGCATCCCGGTCAACCGCGCCTTCGATAACTACAACTCCTCGACCGAGTCGAGCCTGGGCCTGCAAGAGCTGCAAGTCTATACCGGCGGCGGTCCATCCTCGACGGCTACGGCAGGCACGGCCGGCTTCATCAACCAGGTCATCAAGACCGGTACGTTCCCGGGCTTCGCAACCGCGAACCTCGGCATCGGAAGCCCGACGTTCTACCACCAAGCGCAGGTCGAGATCGGCGGCTCAACCCCCGACCGGACCTTCAGCTATTACGTCGGCCTTCTCGGCTACAACCAGGATTATCGTACTATTGATAACAGCAACGGCGCCGGCTACGGCACGCCGGGCGGAATCTTTTCGGGTGATCCGGACGGATTCGCAATCGGGTACGGCTTCGGCAGCGATCAGGTTCTGGCAACCGGTTACACCTGCCTGATCGGAACCTGTCAGGGCGTCAAGCCGATGTGTCCGCTGGTCGGCGCGCCGTGGTCGAACCAGCCGGTCGCAACGATCGGCCAACAGGGCTGCTGGCAATACTACGCCGGCGTCTCGGCCGACCCGCTCATGATCAGCGATCGCGAGAACGTGATCAACCTGCACATGGGCATCCCCAAGTCCAACGGGCTTCGAGACGACGTTCAATTACTGTGGAGCGGCTCGGCGTTAAACAACTATTTCTACAACGATCAGAACAGCATCGGTCCGGGCTACCAGCAGTTCAACTACTCGTTGTACGGTACGCTCTACAAGTCACCAACCTGCACTCCGACAGCTGTCGGACCGGGGCTCACGATTCCGGTTTGCAGCAGCTTCGGGCAGATCATCCCGTTGCAGTCGCTGTACACCTGCGGCGTAACGCCGCCGAGCGCCCCGGGGCTGGCGTGCGGGCCGACGTATCTCCCGTACGCGGATAGCATCGCCTACAACGTGCCGTTCGGCACGCCGATCGGAACCTGGAACTACAAGACGACGTCGGCGCCGTCGATCGCCACTCCAGGCGTCTATATGGCTCCGGATACGCCGGCGCACGCGTTCGACGGTGCGCAGCCGCTCAGTCAGAGCCTGGCGTCGAACGAAAACGACACGGGCATCACCAAGCTGCAATACACCTATGCGTTAAGCCAGGCCGCGTATCTGCGAGCCTACGCTTATACGTTCTATTCGGACTGGCTGGAGCTCGGCCCGATGTACGGCGGCACCGACGGATACGCTCCGTCCTCGACCGCCGCGCAGTATCAGCTGATCACGCACACCTCGGGCGGCGCGCTCTCCTTCCAAGACCAACTCAACGACCAGAACCTGGTCACGCTGGACGGTAACTATTCGACTGCCGGCGTGATCCGCTTCAACAACTACTCGGCCTACGCCGGATGCCTTGGACTTTGCAGCGACGGCTCGCCGACGGGCTACATGGCGCTGGGTGCAACCGGTTACACGTGCTACGGTGACGCCATCAGCGGACCGGATGCCGGCAAGTTCGGTTATTCGGTGCCATGTCTGTACGGCAGCGCTTACGATACGAACCTTTCGGGCACGACCACGAAGGGTGGGACGTACAACTGCGCGGTCGCATCGGCTCCTGAATGCACCGTCGCGCCAACTTGGGTGAGCGGTGCAGAGTCAACTCCGGCCTTCGCCGCTCCGGGAACGCCCGCAGCGATCGCTAAGGCTACGTGGGACAGCATCTGGAACAGCAACGCTACCGGGTCGTATAATACCGTGCGACCTCGCTTTACCAATGCGTCGCTGCAAGACCAGTTCCGTCCCAGCGACAAGTTCCTGATCAACGCCGCGATCCGGTACGACAACTTCACGTACGACCTGCCGGATTCGGTCAACGCAGCCGATTCGTTCTACGCCTATATGACGTCAAACTATACCTGCGTCTATGCAGCGACGAATCAGGTGCTGACGACGCCCCTACTCCCGGGGCAACCACCTCCGGCCGCGGCGCAGTACGTCATCGGCAACTGCGACCAGGCAGCCGCGGCGCTCCATCCGAGTGGGCCGCACACCGGCTGGGTCCATCCCAACGGTACGGTTCAAAACGGGATCACGGCGCCGAACTTCTCGGCAAGCTCGCCGGGATCGTACACGCTCAACTACTGGGAGCCGCGCGTCTCGGCTACTTATACGCAGTCGCCCGACGTCGTCTGGCGACTATCGGCCGGCCGTTTCACGCAGCCGCCCATCTCGGCTTCGGTTCAATACTTGAGCCTATCGGGCGACGACCGCTCGGTCTGGAACAACACGATGAACCTGGGCTTCTACTCGCCGTTCCATCCGATTCCCGGAATCTCGTCGGGGCAGTACGATCTCTCCTACGAACAGCACTTCCGCGGAACCGACATGAGCATCAAGTTGACGCCGTTCTACACGTGGGTCAACGGCTGGCAGCAGCAGACCTTCATCGGCTCGGGCTTCGTGACGCAAGTCCCGGTCGGCGTGAACCGTAACGAAGGTCTGGAAATGCAGTTCAACAAGGGCGACTTCAGCCGCAACGGATGGTCCGGGCAAGTGGCCTTCACGTATACCAACTCCAAGGTCATGTTCGAGAACTGGCCGCTGATCACGGGCGGCACCATTCCGAACACGACGACCGCCCTCAACCAAGTGATCGCGGCCTATAACGCGCTCACGAAAGCGGGCGGCGGCAGTCCGTGCTATCAAGCCGGTACGGCGGTGCCGTGCTCGGAACCCAACGGCAAGATCGTTGCCGGCTACGATACGATCCTGAACCCGTACTACAACTTGCCGCAGCAGGGCCTACTCAATCCTAGCGGCTGGTACAATCCGTACTCGACGGCCATCGCTCCGAACCTCAACGGTGCGGTCGGATCGTACATCTCACCGTACGTGGCGTCGCTTATCGCGAACTGGCGCGAGAACAAGCTGGCAGTGACACCCAGCATCGTCTTCCAGTCGGGCGGCTACTACGGAAGCCCGCTCGATACCGAAGGCCTCGACCCACGCTCGTGCGTCGAGAACTCGTTGGCGACCGGCATCACCAAGCTCTCGCCGAAGACCAATCCGCTGCAGTGCAACTACCTGACGACCACGTCGGCGGGAACCGGACCGTTCACGTATCTCTACGTGCCCGATCCGCAGACCGGAACGTTCCTGTTCGACAACGTCGAGCAGCCCAACCAGATCGTCGGCAACCTCCAGATCGCCTACAACGTCAGCCCACGGGTGACGCTGTCGGTGTTGGGCGCGAACCTGTTCCACGTCTGCTTCGGCGGTACGGCCGAGCCGTGGACTTCGGCCAATCCGCCCAGCAACGTGATCTGCGGATACAGCCCGGCCGGCGGTTCGCTCAACAGCACGCTCTATCCGAGCAACTTCTACAACGGCCTCAGCATCTACGACCGCGCAGCCAACAAGGCTTCGACCCCGTGGACGCAGAGCTACTTACCAAGCAATCTCAATAACGGAGCGATCGGAGGCGGTGTTCCGCCAATCAACGTCTACTTCAACGCACAGATAAAGATCTAAGATCGCAGTCTGAAGCGCTAACGTAGCAGCGAAGCGGGACTCGAGAATCGAGTCCCGCTTCTGCTTTCGGGCAGGCACGGCATCCTCGCTCGCGGTATTCCTTCCCATGCAGAAAACCGTTCTGCTCTTTGCCTGCGCCCTAGCGTGCGCCGGGCTCCTTCCGCAGGCGGCTCGGTCGGGCGATTCGGCCTCGGCCGCCGGGACGCCGCCGCCGCAGATCTATCACATCGTCACCACCGCGGTCTGCGCGCGATTGCACGAGCACGTCCGACCCGCGGTTGCAATGATTCTTCAAAACGATCAGGGGATCGCCAAGAGTGCGCCGCTCTTCAAGAAGTATCAGCGCGGTGCGCTTACGGCCCAGGACGCCGCCAATCCGCGATGGGGCACCGGGGCGCCGCAAAGCAACGACTCGATCAACAACTCATCGCCTGAAACGAGCATGGCGTTGCAGCAGATGTCATATCTCGTGATCCCGATCGCGCGCAATCTGATCGCGGCCCAGACGCTGCTCGACGATACCAAGCTGACCGACCCGACGGGTAATGCATCCGACGATGCCAAGCTCGCGCAGATCAAGCAGCAGCTGCTCGACACGATTGCCTTCCAGAGCGCTTCGCTCGATCTAATCAACGGCTTCGTCCAGACCCAGCAGATGGGCGAGCTGCAGCACGCCGGCGAGGAATACATCGGCGCGATTGAAGGTACCGATACGAGCAATCAGATAGCCAAGGAAACGCCCAATCCGTGGCAAGATCCTAACACGCCGGGCCTGCCCCCAAACCCGTATGCCCTCGATCCCAGCACGATTCCGGGCTTAGCCGTGGGCTACAATCCGCTTTCAAGAATTATGGATGGGATGCAATGGCTGCAGACCGAGACGCAAAAGCGCGAAGACGTCGCCGGGAAAACGATCTCTGAAGTGCTGAGCCAATGCGGCGAGTGATGAGAGGTTAGCATGACGTTTTTCAGATGCGCGGCCATCGTCGCCGCTGTAGTCGTGTCGGCGGCTTTGCCGGCCGTCGTTCGCGCCGACGCTTCGATGGGCCAGCTGGTTTACAACTTTACCTATAGCGCCAATCAAAGCATAACGGCGCGCGACTCGGCCAACAGTCTCGAGAATCCGAGTGAAGGTGGAGGCCTTGCAGGCGGCAGCAATTCCGGCGAGAGCCATTACGCCGGCAACTTGACCGACAAGGGAACGATGACGGTTGAGATCGTCAAGAAGCAGCCGGACGGAACGCTCGTCGTCACGATCAGCGAGCAAGGTGAGAACACCCGGCGCGCGCCGGCCGCCGAATGCGTTGTGTACGGCAACACCCACGTTTTGTGCGACCCCAACAAGACCGTTTACACCGAAGAGTACACCCTTTTACGATTTCTCGGCGCGAATTTCGTCAACCCAAGTCAGCTCGATGCCAGCCGGCACTGGAGCATCGTGGAGAACAGCGGCGACGGAATGAGCGTGCAGGCCGACTACACGATCAATAGCAACAACAGCGGCATCATGCAGATCGCCGAGAAGCGCAGCGTCAAAGAGAGTGGGGCCGGTCACCTCACGACCGACATCGAGACCAAGATCGGCTACGACTTCACGCGTTCGGTGACCACCTCGGTCGACGAGTATGCGACCCAATACACCGACTCGGGTCTGAACGGAACCTCGAGAACGACTTACCAGACGACGCTCCAGCTCGTCTCCGATACGATGGCCAAGACATAGCCCAATACGGCTATCAGTGCGAAGACTGCGAGGTGGCAGTCTTCCCAACCACGACGCGCGCCGAGCTAGCCTGGCTCAAGGACCGGTTGCACGTCGTGCGCGAGGTGGCCCGGCACTCGGCGAATGGCCTCGATTCGTGGATGATGGATGGGCTTGCGTTCTTGGACGAGCATCAAGGTCACAGCATCGTGCTGGTCTCGCGCCGATAAACAGAGGCCGCACATTCGTGCGGCCTCTGCGTCCACCCCGGAAAAATCGTTACAGCGGGATACGCAGGTGCTGGCCTGGCTGGAGCTCGCCGCCGCGAAGGTGGTTAGCGTCGCTGATGCGATCGACGACTTCTTGCACGTCCGAGCTAGGCCGTGAGTGCGCCGCGGCGATGGCCCACAGCGTATCGCCCGGCAGAACCGTCACGGTCACGTAGCGCTGGGTGGTCGCGGCATAGAGCCGCATGCTGGAGAGGGTCGGCAGCGCCACCATGAGGGCCAGGGCGGCCAGCGCGATCGCCGGCATCAGCGTGATCCGTTTCCGTCTAGCTATCATCACTCTCTCCCTATACCCAGCTCCGGAGTCCCCATATCTAGTGCCAAACGCCTGTTCGTCCACCATATTTTAGCATGCCGGCGCCGCGGATTGTCAAGACGTTTCGAACGTATGTTTGCCTTGAAATGGGATTTATGGTAGGGTTGTACCGGTCGCGGGTGCCATACGCTTGGCATTCCGGCCGGGGGAGCTTTGCGCAAGAAAACGATGGAGAAACCGGCCACCGAGCGGCAGCGCCGCATCCTCGACGTAATTCGGAGCTTTACCGCCGAGCACGGCTACCCGCCCTCGGTGCGGGAGATCGGCGAGCGCGTCGGACTCTCGTCTTCCTCGACGATTCACGCTCACCTTAAGGCGCTCGAGCGGCGCGGGCTGATCTCGCGGGATCCCACCAAACCGCGCGCGCTTCGGTCCGGCAACCTGCCGAAGGTGCCGGAGGCTTTGGTCGTGCCCGTTCTCGGCAAGGTCGCAGCCGGCGTTCCGATCACCGCCCAGGAGAACGTCGAAGGCGAGTTTCTGCTGCCCAGCGCATTCGTGCCGCGCGCATCCGACGCGTTCATGCTGCGGGTGCAGGGCGACTCGATGGTTGACGCAGCGATTCTCGACGGCGACCTCATTTTGGTGCGCCCGCAGCGGACCGCCGAAAACGGTGAGATCGTCGTCGCGATGCTCGAGGACGAGGCCACCGTCAAGCGCTTTTACCGCGAGACGGGCCGGATTCGGCTGCAGCCGGAGAATCGCGCAATGGCGCCAATCTACGCGAGCGATGTCGAGATCCTCGGTCGCGTCGAAGCCGTCATCCGCCGCATCTAAAGTCTTTCTCGCCTTCGAAGCTCGGGCGGTGCCGGTCATGCGGCGCCTGGGTGAGTTGCCGTTCGTCGCGGCGGTGCGCGAGGCACTTCCTTGGAGCTTCGTCGGTCTCGCGGCTGCGTTTGTTGTAATTCTTCCGATTCAGCTGCGCGTCGCAACGCCGCATTCGACGTCGATCGGCTTGGTATTGGCGTCGGCGCTCCTGCCCAGCTTTGGGGTGATGGCGATGGCGTTGGCAGTCGTGCTGCCGATGCGGCTCGCCCACGCAACCGGCTATCGGGCGGCGCCATTGGTCGCGGGCACCGTTGGAGCGTTTGCGCTTGCGCTGCCGCAGCCGCTCGGCCTCGATGCAATCGCCTATCTGCGCGTGCTGGGCGCCTCGGGCTTGTTTATTGCGATCCTGGCCTGCGGCGTTGCGGGAGCGCTGGTTGCGGCGCTGCGGCGCGTCGCACCGGCTGCGCTTGCCGATTGGGCCGGCGCGGCACTGGCGATCGCGGCATTCACGCTGCTAAAGCTCGCGCACCTGTCGCTGCCTGCGGCGATCGCCGCAGGCATGAACCCGATCGCGCATCTTGGTGACACGTACGTCGCGCTGATGGCGATCGTCGCGATCGAATGCTTGCTCTGGACCGCGGGGATTCACGGGCCCGCGATGCTTGCGGCCATCGTCACCCCGGTCTATCTTACGATGCAGATGCAGAACACCCACGCGTTTGCGCTGCACGCGCCGCTGCCGTATGTGGTGGTCGTCTCGCTGTTTCTCTTCGTCTTTCCGGGCGGCGCCGGTGCGACGCTGCCGCTGGCCGGATTGCTCGCGCTTTCGCGCGTTCCGCGCTTGCGGCGGATCGGGCGCGCGACCTTTGTGCCCGCGCTCTTCAATCTGAACGAGCCGCTGCTCTTTGCCGCACCGGTGGTCTTCAATCCCCATCTCGTATTGCCGTTCGTCGGCGCGCCGCTGGTGCTCGCGACCATCACCTACGCGACGATCGCGAGCGGTATCGTTTCGCGGGCGGCGTTCTACGTGCCGTCCTCAGTGCCCACGCTCGTTTCGACTTATCTCGCAACCCAAGACACGCGCGCGCTGGCGTTGACCTGCCTGAACATCGCGATCGCAACCGCTATTTGGTATCCCTTCGTGCGCGCGTACGAACGCCATCTTGGGCAGTCCTTCGACTACGCTTCCTCCGGTCGCTCCGCTCAGGATGACAAGGATGAGAGCGCATGATAGCCCAGATGTGCGAGCGGTTCGGGATCGGCGGTCGCATTCGCGACGCGGCGCTTGCAGCCTACGAACGCACGGCGGCGCTGGTCTACCCCGCGCAGGCGACGGTCGCGCTCAACGTGCTGCAGGCCTTCATCGCCGAAGGGCTCGTAGAAAGCGATTTCGCCGGCACGACCGGCTACGGCTACGACGACGTCTCGCGGGCGAAGTACGAATCGCTCTTGGCGCGGGTGCTCGGCGCGCAGCGTGCCATCGCGCGGCTTTCGATCGTCAGCGGTACGCAAGCAATCGTGGCTGCGCTCGCCGCGTGCACGCCGCCCGGAAAGACGCTGCTTTCGATTTCCGGCTTGCCCTACGATACGCTGCGCAACGCGATTTGCGAGGCGCCGCATTCACTGGTTAGCCAGGGCGTCGCCTATCGCGAGATCGGGCTGCGAGCCGACGGGACGGTCGATACGGATGCAAGCTCGCGGAGCGCCGCCGAGCTCGTGGACCCGACGGTTTTTATTCAGCGCTCGCGCGGTTATGCACCGCGGCCGTCGCTGTGCGTCGCGGAATGCGAGCGCGCCGTTACGGCGGTGAAACGGGTTGCGCCGTCCGCCCTCGTGCTGGTGGACAATTGCTACGGCGAGCTGGTCGAGGAGCGCGAGCCCACGCACGTGGGCGCGGACCTGGTGATGGGCTCGCTCATCAAGAACTTCGGCGGTTCGATAGCACCGGCCGGCGCCTACGTCGCTGGGCGCAGCGACCTTCTCGAGCGCGTTGCCGCGCGGCTCTTTGCGCCCGGACTCGGCGATGCGATCGGACCGACGCTGGGAACAGGACGCGCGCTCTGCCAAGGGCTGTTTCTTGCGCCGGCGATCGTCGAGCAGTCGCTGCGCGGGCTCGACTTCATCGCCGCGTTGTTCGAAACGCTCGGCTATCCGGTCGATCCGAAGCCCGGCGCGCGGCGCACCGACATCGTTCAAGCCGTTCGATTAGGCTCCGAAGACAAGCTCCGGCGCTTTGCCGGCGGGTTGCAAGCGGCAATGCCGGTGAACGCGCGCTTTCGGCCCGAGCCCGCAAGCGTGCCGGGTTACGCGGAGCCGGTCCTCATGTCGTCGGGCGCGTTCGTCAGCGGCGCGACGATTGAGCTCTCGTGCGACGCGCCGCTGCGGCCGCCTTTTGAAGTCTACGTTCAGGGCGGCGTCAGCATCGCCCACGCCTATCTCGGCGCGCTCTTTGCGGCGCGCGCCTGTGAAACTAGCGGCTAGTTCGGGTCTTCGGAGCCCGTAAAACCGTAGAAGTAATAGCGGCAGCCGTCTGAGGTCGCAATCGCAACGCGAGTCTCCTCGACCTCGGCCGCCGTTACGGTCTTGCCGACGAGTGTGGAAAGCACCGCTTGCGCGTTGAGCAGCTCCGCGGCGCGCAGGCGTTCGGGCTCGCTCTCGATGAGGTCGAGCAGCTCGTCGATCCGGTCTCCCATCGCTTACCCATAGTTATCGGCTGCGGCACCCTGGTTTCCTAGGGGAAGGCCGAGCCCGATGCCAGGAGGCGGCCGCGCCGCCTAGAGAAAGGCTGGCGGCCATGTACCTGCTCGAAGTGTTGAGCGGCCCGCTCGACGGAAAAACCTGGCCGTTCGAGCGCGAGATAACGATTGGCCGCGACGATGCCCTGGCGCAAGCGTGCTTGGCGCTCGACCGGTACGTTTCGCGGCGGCACGCGCGTCTGGAGATCGAAGGCGACTCGCTGCGGCTCACTGACTTGAGCAGCCGGAACGGAACGCGCCTGGCCGGCCGGCCGGTCGTCGGCGACGTTCCCCTGCCGGTCGGCGTACCGTTCGTGGTCGGCCGCACTGTCCTGAGGGTGACGCGCACCTAGCGCATCAGAATGGAAAACGTGGCTACGGTGGCGGCGGCGCGGACGCTCTCGAACGCATTGCCTCGCCCGCTAGGATTCGTACCGACGATGGGCGCCCTGCACGACGGTCACCTGGCGCTCGTGCGGCGCGCGCGCGCGCGGTCCGCGGCAGTCGCGGCTTCCGTCTTCGTCAACCCCTTGCAATTCGGACCCAACGAGGATCTCGCGTCGTATCCGCGCGACCTCGACGAGGATCGAAGGAAGCTGGACGCGGAGGGCGTCGCCATGCTTTTTGCGCCGCAGATCGCGACGCTGTATCCGGACGGCTTCGCGACCTACGTCGACGTTAGTAAGGTCGACGCCGTCTTCGAGGGTACCGTGCGCCCGGGTCATTTTCGCGGGGTCGCGACCGTCATCGCAAAGCTGCTCAACATCGTGCGGCCGAACCTGCTTTTTCTCGGGCAGAAGGACGCGCAGCAGGCAGTGCTGTTGCGTAGGATGATTGACGAGCTCGACTTTCCGGTTGACGTCGAGATCGTGCCGACGGTTCGCGAACCGGACGGCTTGGCCATGTCGAGCCGCAACCGTTATCTGAACCCGGACGAGCGCGCCCAGGCGCCCACGCTCTATCGCGCGTTGTGCGCAATGCGCGACGCGCTCGAGCGCGGCATGAGCAAACCGCAGGCGCTCTCCGCCGGAAAGTCCGTCTTGAGCGAATCGGCGCAGCTGGATTACCTCGACATTGTCGACGCAAACGATTTCACGCCGCTCGACCGGCTGCGCGCGCCGGCCTTCCTGATCGGTGCGGCCCGGTTCGGCGCCACGCGTTTGATCGACAATCTGTGGATACGCTAGTGATGAACGGAGCGCGCATTTTCCTCGGCGTGAGCGGCGGGATCGCGGCGTATAAGGCCGCAGCCTTGACGAGCACACTGGTGCAACGCGGCGCGACGGTCGACGTGGTGATGACCGCCGAGGCCGAGCGGTTCGTCACCCCGTTGACGTTTTCGTCGCTGACGGCACGGCCGGTCTACGGGTCGCTCTGGGACTCGCCGGAACGTATTCCGCACATTCGGCTGGTTCGTGAAGCCGACGTTGCGCTGGTGGTGCCCGCCACCGCGAACTTGATCGCCAAGCTCGCCGCCGGAATCGCCGACGATCTGCTGACGACGGCGCTGCTTGCGGCGCGCATTCCGCGCCTGATCGCGTCGGCGATGAACGAAGCGATGTATCAGGACGCCGCAACCCAAGCGAATCTCGCCGCCTTGCGCGAGCGCGGATACGAGTTGATCGATCCGGAGCGAGGCTTTCTGGCGGAACGCGAGATTGGGTTGGGACGGTTAGCCGCCGAGGAGCGGATTCTGCAAGTATTGGAAGCCGTGCTTGCGCGCTCGCAATCGCTGCGCGGCAAACGCGTTGCGATCACCGGCGGTCCGACTCGCGAACCGTTCGACCCGGTTCGTTTTCTGAGCAACGCGTCGACCGGCGCTACGGCGATCGCGCTCGCCAGCGAAGCGGCGCGCCGGGGCGCGATCGTGACGCTGCTGCTCGGCCCGACGCTGCTCGAGCCGCCGCACGGCGTCGAAGTCGTGCGCATCACGACCGCGACGCAGCTGTACGAGGCTGCGCTTGCGCACGCGACCGGCGCCGATCTCGTGATCGCGGCGGCCGCCGTCGCCGACTGGCGGCCGGCAGAATCATCCGACTCGAAGCTGCACAAAACCGGTGAAACCCTGGACGTTCGCCTCGCGCCCAATCCCGACGTTCTGGCTGCGCTTGGGGAACGAAAGAATTCGACTTTCCTGGTCGGGTTCGCCGCGGAAACCGGCGAGCACGAAACGCGCGGGCGAGTGAAACTGCAACGCAAGCATCTCGACGCAATTGCCGTCAACGACGTCCGCGACGAACGCGGCTTCGGCACCGGCGAGAACTCGCTGGTGTTGCTGTGGGGCGAGGACGGTCGCCGCGAGCTCGGAACGGCTTCTAAGGATGTCCTCGCGGCGCGTCTGCTCGACGCAATAGAGGAGTTGATGACGTGCTCCTAGCCATCGACGTCGGCAACACCGAGACGAAACTAGGCTGCTTCGCGCGCAGCGAGCTGAAGCAGACGTGGCGCGTTACGACCGAGCTGCGGCGCACTCCCGACGAGTACGGCGTCTTCTTTACGCAGCTTTTCGCGGCAAGCGATCTCAAAGTTCACGCAATCGACGCAGTGGCGGTCGCGAGCGTCGTGCCTCCGCTCGATCCGGTGATCGACATCGCCTGCACGCGGTTCTTCGGCGCTGCGCCGCGGTTTCTGAAGCCGCAAGCCCAAGATCTCATAAAAATTCTTACCGAGAATCCCGCCGAGGTCGGCGCGGATTTGGTCGCCGCCGCGATCGGCGGGAGGCAGCGCTTCGGCGCCCCTTTGATCGTCGTCAGCTTCGGCACTGCGACCGTTTTCATCGCAATCTCGTCCGCGGGCGAATATCTCGGAGTAGCAATCGCGCCGGGCATTGCCGTCTCGATCGACGCGTTGATCGGTCGCACCGCCAAGCTTCCGCAGATCGCACTGGAAGCCCCGGACCGAACGATCGGGCGAAATACCATCGAGGCGCTGCAGGCGGGCATCGTATACGGATTCGCGGGCCAGACCGAGGCGATCGTCGCACGGATGCGCGCCGAGATGGGCGTCGATGCAAAGGTCGTCGCGACCGGCGGCCTCGCCGAGGTCGTTGCCAAGCAGACGCTCCTCGTGGACGCCGTGGACCTGCATTTGAGTTTGGTGGGATTGGAACTCTTCCACCGGAAAGATTAGGCAATGCGCTGCGCCCCTTTGCAAATTGGACCGATCGAGATTTGGCCGCCGCTGATTTTGGCGCCGATGTCGGGCGTGACGAACCGCACGATGCGCGCGCTTTACCGGCCCTTCGGCCTCGGCCTCACGGTCACGGAATTCGTTTCCTGCAACGCGCTCAAGTTCGGCAGCCGCCGGACGATGGAGATGATCGACCAGCACGGTTTGGAGAAACCGGTCTCGACGCAGCTGTGGGGCGACGATCCGGAGACGATGGCGCTGGCGGCAAACGTCGTGCGCGAGTGCGGCGCCGACATCGTCGACATCAACTTCGGTTGTCCCGCGCCCAAGGTGACGAAAACCAACGGGGGTTCGGCTTGCCTGCGCGATCCCGACCGGTGCGAGGCGATCATGCGCGCCGTCGTCGCTGCCGTCGATTGCCCGGTCACGATGAAGATGCGCCTTGGGTGGAACGAGGATGCGCTTGTGTATATCGACGTCGCGCGGCGCGCGCAGCGGGCCGGCATAAAGGCCGTGACGTTGCACGCGCGCACCGCCAAGCAGTTCTACAAAGGCGACGCCGACTGGGAGCACATCGCGCGGCTCAAGCGGGCGGTTGAAATCCCGGTGATCGGCAACGGTGATCTCGACGACCCGCACGTCGCGATGCAGCGGATGCGCGAGAGCGGAGTTGACGGCATCATGCTCGGCCGCGCCACGCTTGGCAATCCTTGGCTGATCTCGCAAATTCGGGATTTGATGGAGGATCGAGATGCTCGTCAGCTTCCGGCGCCGGCGGATCGCCTGCGCTTTGCGATCGTGCACTACCGCACGATGGTCGAGGAGCTCGGAGAAGGGCGCGCGGTTCCGCAGATGCGCAAGCACGTCGCGCTCTATCTGAAAGGAATCCCCGGCGCAGCGGCATTGCGCGAACGGATTATGCGTATCGAAAGCGCCGCCGAAACGATCGTCGTCCTCGAAGAAGCGATTGCCCGGCTCGAATCGGTTCCGCTCGCGGCGGCATGAACAAAAAACGAGGCCGGCTTTCACCGGCCCCGTCGATCTGTAGCTCAAAAGCTGCAATACTGACTACGCACCTCGACTTTAACGCGGGTGACCGGTCCGCGTCAAGATACTTAGCCGGATACAGGGGCTTGGCTTCTAATCACGCATTGGTAGCATGATGACGAGGTTTCGGCCGTGATCGAAGAGCGGCACGATCTCTACGGTGCGGCGACGCCGCAAGAACTGGCGGCGGAAACGTACGAGAATTACAAAGAGTTCGTCAATCCGCCGCTGGCGCGTGTGATGAAGCTGTCGGGCTCGCCGGTCGAGGTGCGCGCGCGCGGCTGCACGATTTGGGATCAAAACGGGAAAGCGTATCTCGATTTCGCCGGCGGTTACGGCGTCTTTACGCTGGGTTACATGCATCCCAAGGTCGTCGAGGCAGTCCGCGCGCAGCTGCAGCTGATTGCGCTCTCCGGCAAGACGATGTTCAATGTGCAGCTCGGGCGCGCCGCGCGGCGGCTTGCGGAGCTCGCGCCGGGCGATCTGCGGATCTCGTTTTGGTGCAACAGCGGAACCGAAGCCATCGAAGGCGCGATCAAACTCGCGCGCGCCGCAACCGGCCGCGCGAAAATCGTGGGTACGCACGGCGCCTTTCACGGCAAGACGCTGGGCGCGCTCTCGGTGAGCGGGCGGGAAACGTTTCAAGCGCCGTTCCGCCCGCTGCTGGCCGATTCGATCGCGGTACCGTATGCTCAAACGAACGGTCTCGAGGCGGTACTGACCGATGCGGCGGCGTTCGTGGTCGAACCGGTGCAGGGCGAGGGCGGAGTCAACGTTCCTCACGCGGGCTACTTGCGCGAGGTGCGCGCGATTTGCGATCGCACCGGCGCGCTGTTCGTAGCCGACGAGATTCAATCGGGCTTGGGACGATGCGGTTACCGGTTTGCCTGCGATCGCGACGGCGTCGTGCCCGACGTGATGACGCTTGCCAAAGGGCTTTCGGGCGGCGTCGTTCCGGTCGGCGCGTTCATCGCTCGGCCCGATATTTGGAGGCGCGCATTCGGCGAGGCTCCGCTGGTGCACACGTCGACCTTCGGCGGCAGCGAGATCGCCTGTGCCGCGGCGCTTGCGGCCATGGAAGTGCTCGTTGACGAAGATCTGGCGGAGTTCGCGCGCGTGCGAGGCGAGCAGCTCTTGCGCGGCGCGCGCGCGATCGCGCGAGAATTCCCGGCGGTCGTGCGAGAAGCGCGTGGTCTGGGACTCTTGGTCGGCGTCGAGCTGACCAATGAAGGTTACGGCGGATGGATCATTCCCGAGATGCTCAAATCGGGCGTCACCGCGGCCTGGACGCTGAACGCACAGCGCGTGATTCGGCTGGAGCCGCCGTTGATCGTAAGCGAAGCCGAGGTCGATCGCGCGGTCGAGGCCCTGCGCGCCGGCGTCAGCACCGCTTACGACAAACTGGGCGCGCTGTAACCTTTTCGCAATGCCGTATGTCGAAAGTAGGATCGTGATCGACGCTCCCGCCCGCCGCGTCTACGAGCTCGCAAAAGAGCAAGAGCGATTTCCCGAGTTCATGCCCGACGTAGAAGCCGTGACCGTCCTGCAGCGTGATGAATCGCGCGCGATCGCCCGTTGGAAGACGTTGGTAGAGGATGCGCCGATCGAGTGGACCGAGGAGGACCGCTTCGACGACGACGGGCTGCGAATTGATTACAAGCTGATCGAAGGCGATCTCGATAAATTCGAGGGTGCATGGACGTTCGAGCATCGCGACGGCGTCACGCACGTGGTGCTGGGCGTCGACTACGATTTCGGCGTGCCGACGCTGGCCGAGCTGATCGGACCGACCTTGGAGAAGAAGGTCCGCGAAAACAGCGAGATGATGCTGGCCGCGCTCAAGCGCGAGGCGGAGAACGCGTGAACAGATTTTGCTTCGTCATTCATCCGCTTTCGTTCGACGACATCGCGCGCTACGAGCCGGGCGCCAAAGGTAAGGGCGAGGCGATCCTGCGCAAGATCATGGAGTGGATGCCGTCGTACGCGGCGGTGCACGTCACCGGCGTTCGCGCGCCCGACGGACGCGAGACGGAAGGCTGGTTCGTCGCGGCGCCCCTGCTGCCACAGCAGCTCGTGGAGTTTCCGCGCGAGGAAGTCTACGAGCGGGTGGTTCGCGCCATCGAGATCGGCGCCGAGCTCGGCGCTCAGGTAGCGGGCTTAGGCGCGTTCACCGCAGTCGTCGGCGATGCCGGCATCACGATCAACGAGCGCTCGCCGATTCCGGTAACCACCGGAAACTCGTTGACGATCGCCGCCGGCGTGCAGAGCCTCTTTCGGGGCGCGCAAGAGATGGGCATCGATCCGGCGGCGTCTACCGCCACGGTCATCGGCGCGACGGGATCGATCGGACGGGCTTGCGCGCGGCTCATCGCGCCGAAGGTAAAGCGGATAATTTTGGTCGCACGCAATGCCACGCGCTTGCGGAATTTCCACGAAGAGCTGGCAGGCGAGATTGAATGCGAGAGCGAGCATACGACCGACGTCGCCAGCGCGGTGCGCCGTTCGCAGCTCGTTCTGACCGCCACGACCTCAACGCAGGACGTGATCGAGCCCGAGGATCTTCAAAGCGGTGCGGTCGTCTGCGAGCTCTCCTTGCCGCACGACGTCAGCCGGCGCGTCGCACAGGAGCGTCCCGACGTGTTGGTGATCGAGGGCGGAAACATGGTCGTGCCGGGAACTCCGCGTTTCGAGCGCGTGCGCGAACGCGGCACCGATTTCGATCTCAACCTGCCGCCGGGGACGGCCTTGGCCTGCATGAGTGAGACGATGATCCTGGCACTCGAAGGACGGCTCGAACCGTACACGCTGGGGCGCGGGATCGATCTCGGCAAGATCATAGAAATCGAAGCGATGGCCGCTCGCTGCGGCTTTACGCTGGCCGACATGCGCGCATTCGATGCCGCAATCACGCCGGAGAAGATCGCCGCCACCCGCGCCGCTTCCAGGACGGCAGTCAAATGAAGCGCGTCGTTTCGGTTTCGCTGGGATCGAGCAAACGCGACCATCGCGCGCGCGTCACGTTCATGGGCCACGAGCTCGACATCTCGCGCGTCGGCACCGACGGCAAGCTCGATGCCGCGATCGCATTGGTGCGGCAGCTCGACGGCACCGTCGATGCGATCGGCTTAGGCGGCATCGACGTGTACCTTTACGCGGGGACGCACCGCTATGCGCTGCGCGACGGCTTGCGATTGCTCGAGGCTGCGAAAGTCACGCCAGTGGTCGACGGCAGCGGGCTGAAGAACACGTTGGAGCGCGAGGCGGTCGCCTTCATGCAAACGCAGCTGCAGATCGACTTGCGCGGCCGCCGGGTGTTGATGGTCAGCGCGCTCGATCGCTTCGGCATGGCGCAGGCGCTCGTCGATGCGGGTGCCGACGTGCTCTTCGGCGACTTCATCTTCGCACTCGACAAGGACATGCCGGTGCGCGATCTGGCGGAGTTCGAACGAATGGCGGAAAAGTATCTTCCCGACGCGTGCAAGCTGCCGTTTCAATTCTTCTATCCAACCGGCAAGAAACAAGAGAAGCCGCCCGAGCCCAAGTACCCGCAGTACTACGAGCAGGCCGAGATCATCGCCGGCGATTTTCATTTCATGCGCCAGTTTATGCCGGATCGCCTGGACGGCAAGATCGTCCTCACCAACACCGTGACGCAGGCAAACGTCGACGAGTTAGCGCAGCGCGGCGTCGAACTATTGATTACGACGACCCCGGACCTAGCGGGACGCTCGTTTGGAACCAACGTACTCGAGGCCGCACTCTTAGCGCTGCTCGGCAAGCGCTGGAACGAGGTCGAAGCGGCCGACTACGAGCGTCTGCTGCGAGAGCTGCAGCTGAAACCGCGCGTCGTTCGATTGGGTCCGTCCTGACGCAGGGCTCGCTTAGGCCGCCCGGGCGGAGAAGGGTTCAAGCGGCGCCCTCAGAACAAACGGCGCCAGCGTTGGAGAACGCCATCAAAAGAGCTGTGGGGTTGCTTACAGGCTAAGCGTCCCGTGAGGGGTCTACTAGTTGAACGACAAAGAGATCGTGCTGACCGCGGAAGGTCTGACGAAGTTGGAGCAGGAGCTTGACGAGCTCAAGAGCGTCCATCGTCGCGAGGTCAACGACCGCATTCGCCAGGCCAAAGAATATGGCGATCTCAGCGAAAACGCGGAGTACGAAGACGCCAAACAGGAGCAAGCCTTTATCGAGGGCCGGATCCTCAAGCTCGAGGCGATGATTCGCAATGCCCGCATCATCGACGAGTCGGAGTACGCGGCCGACGAAGTTCATCTCGGCGCCATCGTGAAGGTCAAGGAGCTCAAGAACAACGAGAGCTACGAGTTTTCGATCGTCGGCTCCGCGGAAGCCGATCCGCCGAACCGCCGCATTTCGAACGAGTCGCCGCTGGGCAGCGCTCTCATGGGTCATAAGAAAGGCACGACGGTAGACGTCGCCACGCCGCGCGGTCTCGTGAAGTATAAGATCGAATCGATCAAGAGCAGCGCGCCGAAGAAAACCACGAAGAAGGCCTCATAGCGGCGCTCTGTAAAGGGGTTCTGTTGGACGAACTCGGCAAGACCGAAGCGGCGCTCGTGGCGGCCAGACGTGAGAATCTGGCCGCTTTGCGTTCGCGGGGAAACGATCCGTTTGCGGCTCGGCGCTTCGAGGTGCAGGCCACCGCCCAGGAGCTGCTCGAGCGCTACGGTTTTCTGGTTCCGGGCCAGAACGCGAGCGCCGAAGGATGGAGCCTGGCCGGCCGGATCCTCTCGAAGCGAACGATGGGCAAAACCAGTTTCTCCGATCTCGCCGATCGCACCGCAAAGCTGCAGCTCTACATTCGCAAAGAGGAAGTCGGCGAAGCGGCCTTTGCCGACTGGGAAGATCTCGATCGCGGCGATCTGGTTGGGGTGCGCGGCTACATGTTTCGCTCGAAAATGGGCGAGCTCACGCTGCACGTCACCTCGTTTGCCGTGTTGGCGAAAGCCCTGATGCCGCTGCCCGACAAATGGCACGGCTTGCAAGACGTCGAGAAGCGCTATCGTCAGCGCTACGTGGACTTGATCGTGAACCCCGAGGTGCGCGACACGATGATCTTGCGCAGCCGTTTGATCGCGGAGATGCGCCGCTTCATTGACGGCTACGGCTTCTACGAGGTCGAGACGCCGGCATTACTGCACGTAGCGGGAGGAGCGGCGGCGCGGCCGTTCGTCACCCACTGCAACGCGCTCGATCAGGTGATGCAGCTACGCATCGCGACCGAGCTCAATCTCAAGCGGCTGATCGTGGCGGGCCTCGAGCGGGTTTATGAGATCGGCCGGATCTTTCGCAACGAGGGCATCGACACGACTCACTCGCCGGAGTTTACGATGCTCGAGCTCTACGCCGCCTATTGGGACGTCTCCGACATGATGGAGTTCAACGAGGCGCTGATCGCGCATCTCGTTTCGGTTACAACCGACGGCGGCCAGGAACTCCCGTATGCCGGTACGACGATTTCGTTTGCGCGGCCCTTCGCGCGGATCGAATATCTCGACGCGCTCGCCCGCTACAGCGACGGCAAATACACGCGCGAGCGCCTGCTCGATCCGGCCGGCGCGCAGGAGATTTTGCGCGAGCTGGACGTGCCGCCGTCGCCGACCCACTCGCACGCGCTCGACAAGATCTTCGAGCGGGTGGCCGAGCCGCACTTGATCGCGCCGACATTCGTGAGCGGATACCCGGTCGTGATCTCGCCGCTGGCCAAGCGCCGCGCCGGCGATCCCGAGCTCGTCGACCGGTACGAGCTTTTCTGCGCGAGCATGGAGATCTCGAACGCGTTTACGGAACTCAACGATCCCGACGATCAGCGGGCGCGCTTCGAAGCGCAAGTCGCGCAGCGGGCGCTGGGCGACGAAGAGATTCCCGAGCCCGATTGGGACTACGTGCGCGCCCTCGAGTACGGAATGCCGCCGACCGCCGGCATCGGGATCGGCGTCGACCGGCTGATCATGCTGTTGACCGGGCAACGCTCGATCCGCGACGTGATGCTCTTTCCGCTGCAGCGCCAGCACGGATAATCACGACTATGACGGTGCGCGCGCTCGCGGTTTTGACTCTGCTCGTCGCAATCTTCGCGCCGGCCGGCGGGAGCGCCCAGGCGAAGTTTTATTATCTGAAGCCGAGTCAGATCGATCTCACGCTGCTGCTGCCGCCGCCTCCCGACGTCGCTTCGGCACAAGCCAACTCCGATGAGGCGCAGGTCGCCGCCGCGGTGGCGGGACGCAGCCAAACGGAATTTCTCACGGCGGAAGAAGACTCTGCTCGAACCGTCTTCTTTTTCGAACCTTCGATCGGTCCCGGATTCACCGACTCGCGTTTGCCGGTCACCGCGGCGTTCTTCGCGCGGATTGGTTCGGATGTCAAGAATCTCATAGACATCGCCAAGGATTATTGGAACCGGCCGCGTCCGGACGGCGCGGAAAAACCGCGCGGCTCGTATCCGAGCGGACATGCCGCATTTGCCGCTGCAAGCGCGATCGTTCTCGCCCAGCTGCTGCCCGCCAAACGCGACCCAATCTTCATCCAAGCACGAACCTTCGCCGAGAACCGGATACTCTTGGGCCTTCACTATCCAAGCGACGTCGCCTCGGGCTGGACTGCCGGTACTCTGGCAGCCTACGTGATGATGCACGACAGAAAGTTCGCGCGCGACTTCGCCGCGGCGCAGGCCGAGCTGCGCCGAGCCGGATTCTGAGAAAACTGCGCCTCGCCGTCGAATACGACGGCACCGACTTTTCCGGATTTCAATGGCAGCCCGGAGCGCGCACCGTTGCCGGGGTTCTCGAGGCGGCGTTCGAGCGGCTCTTCGGCCGGCCCGTAAAGATAACCGGCGCTGGACGCACCGACAGCGGCGTCCATGCCAGCGGCCAGGTCGTTTCCCTGCCCGAGCATGTAGCCTTCCCCTTCGAGCGGCTCTTGCCCGCATTGCACTCGGTGCTTCCCGCCGATCTCTCTGTCACCGACGCCCAGCTCGTCGCCGGCGATTTTTCGGCGCGCTTCTCAGCGCTCGAGCGCACCTATGTCTACGCAATCGCGAACCGGCCGGAACGCAGCGCCCTGCTCGCGCGCTATGCCTGTCACGTAGCTCGCCTGCTCGATTTGCACGCGATGCGAACCGCGGGAGCGCAGCTGATCGGCACACGGGATTTCCGCTCGTTCGGCTCGACCGAACCCGGGGCCGCATCCGTCCGCACCTTGGGTCGCCTCCAGGTCGAGTCGCGCGCCGGGCTGATCCGGATCGAAGCGGCCGCCGACGGCTTCCTGCACCACATGGTCCGCGCGATCGTCGGCACGCTCGTCGAGTGCGGGACCGGCCGCAGAGATCCAAGCGAGATTCCGGCGATCCTGGCCGCCAGCGACCGCTCGGCCGCTGGACCGACTGCCCCGGCCTGCGGCCTCTACCTGGCCGGAGTGCGGTACCCCGACGGCTATGACTCCTTCGCCGAACCGCCGATCCTGCGGGTTCAGGCTCGCGCGCTGACTTGACGGAGAACGGAGCTTTCCCGTAGGATACGTTGGTTGTGCGCACCTACCAGCAGAAAACTTCTGAAACGGATCATCGTTGGTATGTCGTGGATGCGTCCGGGCAGCGTCTCGGAACGCTCGCGGTTCGGATTGCGCGCGCCCTCTCCGGAAAGCACAAGCCGAGCTGGACGCCGCACATCGACGACGGCGATCACGTGATCGTGGTCAACGCCGAAAAAATCGAGCTGGGTGGCCAGAAGTGGAGACAGAAGCTCTACTACCGTCACAGCAACTATCCCGGCGGACTGAAAGTTCAGACCGCGCGGGAGATCGCCGAGAAACATCCCGAGCGCCTGATCGAGAAGGCCGTGCGTGGAATGCTCGCGACCAATCGCATGCGCGACGCGCAGTTGCGCCGCTTGAGCGTTTATACCGGCGCCGATCACCCTCACGAGGCGCAGAAACCCGCGCCGCTCTCGTCGCTGCCGTAGGAGCATTTCTTGGACCAAGCCGTCGACGTCATACAATCCACCGGCCGCCGCAAGCGCGCCATAGCACGGGTGAAGCTTGCGCTCGGTCAGGGCATCATCACGGTTAACGGCAAACCCGTCGACGAGTACTTTCCGCGCCCGCAGCTAATTCAGATCGTCCGCCAGCCGCTGGAAGCGACGCAAAGCGGGTCGCGTTTCGACGTTAGCGTCAAGGCCGAAGGCGGCGGCGTAACCGGACAAGCCGGAGCGATCCGTCACGGCATCGCCCGCGCGCTGCTGGCGATCGACGAGAGCTTCAAGGAAATCCTTCGTAAGAACGGTTTCCTCACGCGCGATCCGCGCGAAAAGGAATCGAAGAAGTACGGTCGCAAGCGCGCCCGCAAACGATTCCAATACAGCAAACGCTAAGGCTGCTCTTCAAGATTCTGGCGGTCGTGCTGGGCGCGATCGCTTTGCTCGTACAGCCCGACGCGGCTTGGATCGAGCGCGCGTACGTCAACGGCGGTTATCCGGTTTGGGAACACGCCGCGTATGCAATCACGCATCCGCTGCCCTGGTCGCTGGGCGACGTTGCGGCGCTTGCGGGTGCGGCGGCGATCGTTTGGCAGATAGTGGAATTCGGGCGGCGGCGGGTGCGGCGGTGGTCCGACGTCGGCCAACTGCTGTTAGGTTGTGCGGCGGTTTTGGGGCTCTACGCGATTTGGTTCGAAGTCAGCTGGGGCTGGAACTACGCGCGAGCGCCGCTCGAGACGCGCGTGCAATTCGATGCCGGGCGCGTCACCTCGGGTAACGCCGACGCGCTGCGCCGGCGCGCGATGGCGCAGATGAACGCGCTTGCTCCGGCCGCGCACGCGATTGCCGCGCGTCCGCTTGACTATAGCGACCTGCGCGCGGCCTGGCTGCCAGCGGTGCAGCGCGCGGGCGACGAGTGGCTGCCGTTGGTTGGCGCCCCGAAGCCGACGATCGCGGATCCGTTCATGATGGCGACCGGAACGAGCGGCTTCGTCAATCCCTTGACGCTCAACGTTGCGCTCGCGTCGGATCTGCTCTGGTTCGAGCGGCCGTTCGATCTCGCGCACGAGTGGAGCCACGACGCCGCCTACGCCCGCGAGGACGAGGCCAACTATCTCGCGATCGTAACGTGTCTGCGCTCTCCCGACCCGGCGATGCAATATTCGGGCTGGTTCGAGCTCTTTCTCTACCTGCCGCAGAAGAAGCACTACGCGCGCCGAGAGTTCGTCCGTCTCGTATGGCAAGATTTCGCGGCGCTGCGCAAACGCGATGCTCGCCACATCAACGTGATCCTCGCGCACTGGTCGTGGCGAACGTACAACGTATATTTGAAAAGCAACCGGATCGCATCAGGCGTCGCCAACTACGACGAGGTGACGCGCTTGATGCTCGGCGTACCGCTGGATTCAGACGGTCTGCCCGCCGCGCGATGATGCAATAGAATGGAAACGGGGACTCAATACTTGAGTCCCCGTTCCGATTGCGGCGAGTTTAGTGCCGGTGAGGCGGTTTGTTGTTGCCCGAGGGAGGCTTGCCGCCGTTGCCCTGCGGCTTCGCGCCGCCGCCCGGAGGCCGTTGACCCTGACCCTGCGGTCTGCCTTGGCCTTGCGGATGACCCTGCGGTCTGCCTTGGCCTTGCGGATGGCCCTGCTTAGCGTAATTGCCGCCGAGGTGACCTTGCTTGCCGCCGCCTTGCGGATGACCTTGCATCTGTCCGCCGGCGGGCTTGTTCTGCGGCGCAGGCCGATTTTGCGGTGCAGGCCGGTTCTGCGGTGAACCGGTACCCGGCCTGCCGATAGAAGCAGGCTTGGTTTGCGCTGCGGGCTTGGTCTGCGCGGCAGGCTTAGTTTGCGCGGCAGGCTTAGTTTGCGCGGCAGGCTTGGTTTGCGCGGCAGGCTTGGTTTGCGCTGCCGGCTTGGTCTGCGCAGCCGGCTTTGCCTGATTTGCTAGCGCGCTGTTCGCAGTGCCCGGGTTTCCTTTGGGCTTGTAATTCTGCGCGAGATTCTTATCGGCCGAGGTTACCGGCGCGAAGTTTTTGGGCTTGTTGGTGTTGCTGAACGGCTTCTGCGACGCGGTCAGCGACGGTTTGCCCTTGTTGATCGCGGCGTATTGGTTGCGGTCCTCGCCGGCGATCGTCGCCTGGTTTTTCTGGAACGTGGTCGGTGCGACGCCGCCCTTGCGCGCTTGAATCTGCGCCGAAGTGGGCTTCGCTGTGACTCCGCCTTTGCCGCCGTTATAGCTAACGTTCGTGCAATGGTTGCAGAAGTTGCCGTTGTTGACGATCGTCTTGTTGTAGGTGTTGTTGATGGTGGTGTTGTTGACGTTGGTCACGGCGGTGTTGTAGGCGAAGCCGTTGGCACCCCACGTGCCGCCGACGAAACCGACGCCGCCATAGCCGTAGCCGTAGTTAATGCCGCCGTAAAAGCCGACGCTGGCGCCCCAGTAGCCGGCGTTCCAGCCGTAGCCGCCGCCGCCGACGCCGACGCCCCAGTAGCCCGGCGTCCAGTACATGCCGACGCTAGGCGGCGCGACCCAGGTGCCGGGCACCCAGTAGTAACCGGCCGGGCCCCAGGCCCAGTAACCCGGCGTCCACTGATAGTTCGGATATGGAGCCGGGGGCTGCGCGTAATACGGGATCGCCGGCGGGGGCGACCCCACCGTAAAGCCGACGCCGATGCTGAACTGTGCCAACGAGGGCAGTGGGAGCGCGGTGATGAGAATTGCCGCTAAAATTGCGGGGAGCGATTTTATGATTCGCACGAGTCCTCCTAACTTGGAGATATTATAGGTCTCATTATATCCGACGCGAGCGACCGCAACAGGCATCCGTCCGGCGCTTTCACGCGATTCTTACCCGGTCTATAGCGGGTTCCAACGCGATCTTCATCGTCCGTTCAGTAACATTTCGCCGATACCTGGTACGCCTGGCGGCCACCCCGCGCTGATAGCATCGGCGTATGTTCGACGTAGGAGATTCGCTTCGCGATGCGTTCGCCGCTGCGCGCAGTCGTCTGCGCGCCGCGCAGACGACCGTGGTGGTTGCCAATGCCGGAGAATCGGGACGGTCCGCCGATGCGGCGATGGCGCAAACGGCGCAGGCCGCGATTTTTACCGAGGCTTTGCTCGCCGCCGAGCGCCAGCGATTCGAAGCGATCAAGGCGGTAACGAAATGAACCTGGATTTGCTTGACGCCGCGGCCGGCGCCATGGATGCGCAACGGGCTGCGCTCGACGTTGCCGCGCGCAACATCGCCGCCGCCGAGGCCGCCGGCCCGAACGCCGACTACGCCAGACTGATTCCGGTCTTCAAGGTCGACACTTCAGACGACGGCGAATCGGTGGAGTTTACCGGAACGCACACCGAGCGCGGTACCAACGTCGACATCCTGACGGAAATGATTGCCGTCATGAACGCGTCTCGCGCGTATGAGTCCGACGCCTCGATCTTCGACGTCGGAAAGCGGCTCGCAGAAAAAACGCTCGAGTTGGAACGGCTATGAGAGTCGAGCCGCTGATTCCCGACGCGCCGGCGGCGCCGGTTGCCGGCGGCGATACGTCAGCTTTTGCCAAAGCTCTCGACGCCGTTGGCGGGTTGTTGGGTAAGGCGACTCGCGCGGAAGACGACTTTGCCTACGGCCGAGGCTCGCTACTGGACGCCGTCTACGAACGTGCTCGAGCCGACGTCGCGCTATCGGTTGCCACATCAGCGGCGCAACGGCTCGTCCAAGCTGTCCAGTCCGTCTTGAACATGCAGGTGTAGGACTCGATGCGTGCCGCAGAATATCTCGTCGCTCGGTGGAACTCGCTGCCCCGAGCGATGCGCTTTTCTGCCGGCGCCGGTTTTTTAGCCTGTATCGCAATTGCCATCGCAATTTTTATCGCAGGACATCAATCTCGAGTAGCTCTCTTCAGCGCGCCGCTGCACCCGGAACAACTTACGGAGGTCGAGGAGAGTCTGGCGGCCTGGAGCGTACCGTTTACGCCGGCGAGCGAGAACGTGTTGGTCGATGCGGGGCGGCGTAGCGATCTCTTGCTGCGACTTTCGCTGGCCGGCATTCCTCATCCGCACCTGTCCAGCACCAGCGAGGCGCTCCAAAGCATTGGGGTTCTCACGCCGCAAGCGGTGATCGAGGCGCAAACGCGCGCCGGACTTGCCGGAGATATCGAAGCCGGTCTTCGCGGCATCGAGGGAGTCGACGACGCTCGCGTCATCGTTGCGCCGGCGAAGCCGGCTGAGTTCGCGGACGAGGCGGCACACGACGCGAGCGCTTCGGTACGACTGCGATTACGCTCCGGAATGCAGCTGGCGTCCGAAGCGGTCGCGGGCATTCGGGCGTTCGTCGCCGCTAGCGTCCCTGAGTTGCAACCAGCGCGCGTGACGATTCTTGACGATCGCGGCGTGGCGCTCAGCGACAACGCCGTTACTACCGACGATGCGGCAGGCCTTCAGCGGTCGTTAGAATCTGCGCTCGATGCTGCTTTCGGAGAAGGAGCGGCGCTGGTCCGCGTCCGCGCGGAGTACGACGCGGCGCAGAGCACCGAACGGCAGTTCCGTCGGCAGCCTGCGGCCGCCGAGGCGATCGAACGCATCGGGCGCAGCGAAAGCTACGATGCGGCCGGCAAACGCTATCGCCACGTCGAAGAGGCCGAAGATCGCGGCAGTGAAACACGCGAAATCGTTTCGCAGAACCCATCCGGTGCGCTCAAGCGGATTTCCGCCGCAGTCTTCGTCGATCAAAGCCGCGCCTTGGATCTGGCTAAAGTGCGCGAGCTTGCAGAAGCAACTCTCGGATACGACGCGCGTCGCGGCGATGCGCTTGCCATCGAGGCGATCGATTTCCATCGCGAACCGGTTGTGCGCAAGGATTTCTGGTGGATGCTGTACGGTACGTTGCTCGCGTTGGCGCCCGCGCTGATCTTGGCGATCGGGTTGGTTGCCTGCGCGCGATTCCTCGTGCCTCCGGTCGCCGGGCTCGTGCAAACGCTCGCCCAGAGCGCGGCCGTCGAAAGGGCTGCGAAAGCCGCCGACGGGTTCCCGCCATCGCGCGTGCGCAGCATGTTGGAGCAGGAACCTCCCCACGCGGCTGCCGCCATCATCAGCGCATTGCCGGCGGCAACTGCTACGGCGGTCCTCGAGCTCTATCCGCCGCACGAACGCGAGGCGATCGTCCATCGAATGCAACGCAATAACTCTTCCTTGATTCCCAACACCCAAGAGATCTTGCGCCGCCGTGCCTGAAGGCTTCGTTCCTCTGGGCGACTTCCTGCGTTCGTCCGGCGCCGAGGAGGAAACGCACGAACTGCCCGAACCGCTGGCGCCGCAAGTCCCAGCTGTTATCCCCGCGCTTGAAGAGACGCTGCGCGCGGTTCGCCGTTTCGAGGCGGCACTCGCGGATGCGCTCGACGCGGCCGTCCAGCAGCTGTTGCGTTCGATCGCGAGCGACGTTCTGGCGCGCGAGCTGCGCTGGGCGAGTGCAGATCTGGATGCCCTGATCGCAAGGGCCCTTGAGCGATTTCGAACCGAGAACGTCCTATCGATTCGCGTAAATCCCGGGGACGCGCAAGCGCTGGCGGGCAGAGGACTTACGCTGACTTCGGACCGTTCCATCGCACCAGGCGACGTTCGCATAGATTTGCAAAGCGGCACCATCGATCTGAGCCTCTCTGCGCGACTCGACGAAGCGCTTGCAGTTTGGGCGGCGTGACGACGCCGCGAGCGCTTCCGCTGGGCGTATGCGCGCTTGGGCGCGCAATCGATGCGCATGGGATGCCTCTCGACGGTGGCGTGCCGCCGCGAGGACGTCGCGTTGCACTCGAGCTTCGCTTGCCCCAGCCGAACGAGCGCGAGCCGATTGCTCACCCGCTTTGGACCGGGATTCGCGCAATCGACGGCGTGCTCACGATCGGCAGGGGTGCGCGCCTCGGCGTCTTCGGTGCGCCGGGAGTGGGGAAGACGACGCTGCTCGAGTCGATGGCTAGAGGTTGCGACGCGGATGCAATCGTCGTAGCGCTGGTCGGCGAGCGGGGCCGCGAAGCGCGGCGCTGGATCGAACGCCTCGACGATCGCACGACGATGATTTGCGCCACCAGCGACCGTCACGCACGTGAGCGGGTGCTGGCCGCGAACGTGGCGTTTGCGCATGCCGCTGCGCTGCGCGAGCGGGGACTCCACGTGCTGCTGGTTCTGGATAGCTTGGCGCGCGTCGCCGCCGCGATTCGCGAGATCGGCCTCGCGGCGGGCGAAAGCAGCGGACGAGGCGGCTATCCTCCGCGCGTGTTTGCCGAGCTTGCGCGACTCGTCGAAGTTGCCGGAGCGCTGAGCCGAGGCGCGATTACGTTGATTGCTACGGTGATCCAGGATGGGGACGAACGCGATCCGGTCAGCGAAGCAGCCCGCGCGCTGCTAGATGGGCACGTTACGCTTTCGGTCAAACTAGCGCAGGCCGGCAGGTTCCCGGCGGTTGACGTGCTCGCCAGCACCAGCCGAACGATGGACGCGGTCGTCGACGAGCCGCATTTGCGGGCGGCTCGCACGGTGCGGCGGGCAATGACGGCGCTCGAGCGCATCGAGGATACGCGCGCAGTAGGCATCGAGCCGAACGACCCTTGGGCGCGAAGAGCGATGGCCGCCGAGGATCGCATCGAGGCGTTTTTTCGTCAGAATGGTTGCATCTCGCATCGCATAGAGACACGCGATGCGTTGATCGATCTTGCGGGGCGGTTGGAGAATGCCTAGCGTAACGCTATTTCTCAAGTCGGTAATCTTGCGATCAGCGATCAACCATAGAGTGTTGCGATGATCGCTTGATGATGACGCAGCAGCTTCAAGTCAGTATCATTGCGGCGCCGATCGCCGCACTCGACCGCCGCGCCCTTTCGCAAGCCTGGTATTCGGCACTCGGGTGCACGTCTCGGTCCAAGACGCGTTTGGAGGTTTTAGCGCGTCGCGGCGTTAACGCGCAAACGCGCTCGCAGGGCGACGCTATGCCGGTTTCGGTTACGCATCGCGGCGCGGCGGACGTGCCGGCCGGGCTCGTACGTTCGGTTCGGCAAGCGGCAAACCCGGGCGGTGCGGAGACGGTTACGGTGTCGCGCCAACGTCAATTGCGTGCGGCGCTCGCGGAAAGGATTGAGGCGGCATTTTGCGCGGCGCGGCCATTTCCCAAGCGGTCGACCTTTTCGATGGGGCGCGGCAGCGCGCGGATTCACATCGTGCTTCAAACCAACGGCACCAGCACGATCCTGCTCGCGCTCTGCCGTCCCGAACTGCGCGCCGTGGTGACGCGCGCGTTGGCGCAGGCTCGACTAGCTTTGGCGGCACGCGGTTTCGGCGTTGCATCCGCATCTATAGAGGAGTGACGATGTTCCTAAACCCCGCCCTGAACGCGGCGCTCGATCGCATTGCGGAACGCGCCTCCGACGTGCGACGCGCCTACACGCCCGGCGCCGTTCCTCAATTTGATGACGTAGCGACGGCGCGGACGTCATCCGACTTCACGCTCGATCCGCTCGCGGTAGTTGCGCCGGACGATACATACTTCGTCACTACCGACGATCGCGGGCATCGGACGTACACCCGCAATGGGTCGTTTTCTCTCCAGGCAGGACGGCTCGTCGAAGCGACCGGTCATCCTGTCGCCGGTATACGACGCGCCGGCGGCCCGCTCGAAAATTTGTGTGTCGATCGGCTCGACGAAGCGCTGCTCAGAGTTCGCGCTGCCGGCGTGGCTGCCGACGGTACGTTCTATTATCAGCGCGAGACGGTCGATCCGCGCAGCGGCGCGCGCGAGTTGCAGCGCGTCGCCGTTGGGCGCGTGGCGTTGGCCCGATTCCCCGCAGCCACGCGCCTAGAGACGGCCGATGGAACTCATCGCACCGCCGTGCCCGATGTCGAGCCGAAGATGGGATTGGCAAACGAGGAAGGCTTTGGACCGTTGACACCGATGCGACGAGAACGAAGCCGAATCGATATCGACGAAAGCCTGATTCGCCTCAGGGAAGCGTACCAAGCATTTGACGCGCTCCAGGCCGCCGAAGCGGCGAAAGGCCATCTCGGGAAAACCGCAATGGATCTGCTGAAATGAACTCCTTGGGATTCGAGCGGCGATGCGATGCCGCAAGCGGAAAGCGCGTGAGGAGAGCCCGATTTGAGGCGCGCTCGGCCTTGCCCGCCAGCGCGGCCTGCGTCGTCGCCAACGGCGTGCGAGAGACGCTGAGCTCGATCTTGCGCGGGGTGGTTAGTTTGAAACTGTTCGAACCGACGATCCCTTCACCGCAAGCGTGGGCGCTAATTTTGCGCGATGCTCGCATCTACCGCGTTCGCGGTAACGTTGCCGACGCGGCCCTCGTTCTTCGCACGCCGGACGCAGTGGCGCTGGCCGCCGCACTATTCGGTGAAGCTCACGATCAGTCAACGGCACCAAGAGGGCTATCGCCGATTGAATGCGACGTCATCGACCGCACCATCAACGCCGTCGCGGCTAGCCTGGGTCCGGTTTGCGGAACCCGCGAGCCCGCAGCCGCCGAACGCGTCGCCGGAATTAGCGGCTTCGTTACCTATTTCGAGTTGTTGATCGAAGAGCCCACCATCGCTCGAATCGGTATCGCGCTTTCGCGTGACCCGTCGCCGGAACCGCGCGGCGCTTTGACTTTAGCCGACCTTGCCGACGTGCGTTTGTCGATGCGCGCGGCAATCGATGCGGGAACGATCGAGGCCGCAGCTATCGTCGGGTTCGTCTTCGGGCAGGTCGTTCCACTCGATATCGGCGCAAGCACTCGCTGCGGGTTAACGGCGCAGGGACGTTGCTTTGCTCGCGGTAGTTGCGGCGTTCGAAACGGACGGTACGCCCTCGCGCTGGAAGCGTTGTGAAGGCGACCGATCCCAAGCATGCGGGCGAGCCGGCAAACCTGGGCGTGCTCATGCAGGTTCCACTGCAGCTGACGGTCGAGCTGGGTGCCTGCACGATGCCGATCGCTGAAGTCCTCAAGCTGGGCACCGGTTCGATCGTAGAGCTCGATCGAGCGGTGAATCACCCGGTCGACCTGCTCGTCAACAATAAACCGGTTGCCCGCGGAGAGATTGTCGCAATCGAGAACAGCTTCGGACTGCGGATAACCGAGCTGCTCTCGTTTTGATGCCGGTGGAGCTCTTTTTCGGATCGCACGGAAGACACGCCGGCGTGCCGTTAGACTTGCTCGTCACGCTAACGACGATTTCGCTGGTGCCTCTTTTGCTGGTCATGTGCACGTCGTTCGTTCGGATCGTGGTCGTGCTCTCGCTGGTGCGCTCGGCGATCGGCGCATCGGCACTTCCGCCGAACGCAGTCTTGACCGGACTCGCACTCGTGTTGACGCTGGTAGTGATGGCGCCGACGGTGCAAAGCATCAGGCGAGACGCGATCGAACCGTACTCCCGCGGTACGATGACGACCTCGCAGGCAGTGGCCGAGGCAATCGTTCCGCTGCGCGCGTTCATGCTGCGACAAGCAAGGACGGCCGACCTGGCGCTTTTCGAGCGCGTCTCGCGTCTGCGGCCGGCGCCGGCGGTGCGGCTGCCGCTCACGGTGATCGTACCGGCCTTTGTCGTCGGCGAGCTGCGAACCGCGTTTGCGATAGGATTCGCGCTTTATCTGCCTTTCGTAGCAATCGACTTGGCGGTGGCCGCCATGTTGATGGGACTGGGCATGATGATGTTGAGCCCGCCGGTGGTGTCGCTGCCGGTCAAACTCCTGCTCTTCGTCATGGTTGATGGTTGGGCCATGCTCTGCGGAGGCGTTGCGGCCAGCTTCCGATAAATTCAAGATTCAATGCGTATAAGCGAGGCGCTTGCGACTCACCGGCCGTTTTTTTCATTCGAGTTTTTCCCACCCAAGGACGATGAGGGCTCGCGGCGCCTTTTCGAAACGATCGAGGCGTTGCAGCCCTTGCGTCCAGCGTTCGTCTCGATAACCTACGGTGCCGGCGGCTCGACTCGCACCCGCACGGTCGCTCTCGCGAAGCAAATCCAGCAGGAGCTCGGGCTGACCGTGGTTGCGCACGTCACCTGCATCGGCGCCGACAGGGCGGAGCTGCGGGCGGTTTTCGACGACTTGGCGCGCGGCGGCATCGAAAACGTCCTGGCGCTGCGGGGCGATCCTCCCGCGGGAACGGCGTTCCGACCTTCACCCGGCGGATTCGCTCACGCCAGCGAGCTGATCGCGATGCTGCGGCGAAACTATGGTTTCTGCATCGGTGCCGCCTGCCATCCGGAGAAGCATCTCGAAGCGTCAACGATAGAAGAAGACCTGCGCTTCCTAAAGCTCAAAGTGGAAGCGGGCGCGGATTTTCTGGTGTCGCAGCTCTTTTTTGATAACAGCCGCTTCTTCGAATTCGAACGCCTGGCGCGGGGCGCCGGCGTGAATCTGCCGATCCTGCCCGGACTGATGCCAATTACCAACTTCGCGCAGATTCAAAGATTCGTAACATTGTGCGGCGCGACCATTCCGCCCAAGCTGCGGGTCGAAATGGAGTCGCGAAAAGACGACGGCCGAGCCGTAGAGGATCTGGGCGTTGCATATGCTTCGATGCAAGTGCTCGAACTACAACGCGCCGGGGTACCGGGGATTCATTTTTACACCTTAAACCGGTCGCCCGCGACACGCGCGATCGTCTCGTCTCTTCTCGCGGCGAGCGCGTGGAGGCCGGCTTTCTTTCAAAGTCCGAGTACCATAACAACGCGGTAATCGCACCGCAACGCCGTTCGCCTACGGTTGAGCGGTGGACGTCCTCGACGGGCTGCTTCACGATGCCCTGATAACGACGGCTCTGATCGCTTTGCCCATGCTCGGAGCCGCGGCGTTGGTTGGCACGGTCGTCGCGGTCGTCCAGGCAGCGACCCAAGTGCAGGAACAGACGCTGACGCTGCTGCCCAAAATATTAGCGGTCGGCTTGACGATCGTGCTGTTCGGTAAGCCCGCGATGCACTTGCTCGGTGCGCTCTTCGCTCGTGCGCTCGCAGTCATTCCGTTCGCGACCGGATGGTAACCGCGCTGCTCGTCTTTGCGCGTTGTGCCGGCTTCGTCTTTAGAGCCCCCGGCTTCGCGCATCCCAGCGTCCCCGGAGTGCTTCGCGGAGGTCTGGCTGCGGCGCTGACCATCGCAATCGTTCCCTTCGTCGCAGCCGCGCCGGCGTCCGACGGTATGGCGTTCGTGCTGGCTGCGGTGACCGAGTTTCTGCTGGGCAGCGCGATCGGCATGACGGCAGCGCTGGTTTATGATGGCGCCTATGCCGGAGGCCGAATCGTTGACGATTATGTCGGGGTCAAAGCCATCGCACCGAGTTTGCAACTCGTGGCGCCGAGCGGATTCGGCCGTATCTGGTCGATTGCATACACCGGCGCCTTCTTTCTTTCGGGCGCTTATCGACCGGTGATCGCAGGGTTTGCGAATAGCTTCGTACGGATTCCGCTCGGCGCTCCGCTCCACCCAAACGACTGGAGCGTTTATGCGTCCGTCTTTGCGGCAAGCTTCGCGCTGGTGGCGTCGCAAGTCGCGGCGCCGTCGATCGCGCTGGCATTCGTCGTGCAAATCGCGCTCGGTGCTCTCTCCCGCGCCATTCCGAGATTCGGAAGCTTCACGCTCGCGTTTCCGCTCGCTTTCGCAGCTGCGCTCGTGGCGACCGCGATAGCCTTACCGCTCGCCGCGCAGCACGTGCCCGCGCCGCTTCTGGCAATCCCCGGGGGTCGGCCCTGAGCGAAGCCTCTGATAAGCCGTTCGAGGCTACCCAGCGCCGAATCGACACGGCGAGGCGCGAAGGGAACGTAGCTCGCTCCGGTGAGCTTGCCGCAAATCTGTCGTTTGCAGCCGCCGTCATGACGGTTGCGGCGATCGCGCCCACGTTCGGTGCGGTTGCGTGCAAGACGCTCTCGGCGTCGCTTACGGCTCCCGACTACGCGGGCGCGGCCTGGATTCTCGCCTTGGCCCTGGTTGTCGCCGGTTCCGCCTCGATTGCCGGCGCGTTTGGATATGTCGTGCAAAACGGCGGGTTCGTGCTGCTCTCAATCGCACCCAAAGCCGAGCGCCTCAATCCCATAGAAGGCCTAAAGCGCCTTCTGTCGCGTGAGACGGCATTGCACTCGCTGCGAGCCGCGCTTGCGTTTACGTGTGCCGTCGCGGTGATCTCGCCTTTCTTGCTTCGCGGTGCCTTGGGATTGCTGCAAACCGCAAGTCCGCTCGATGCGGCTGCTACGGCGTGGGCTGCGTCGCGCGAAGTCGCGCTTGCCGTGGCGGGCGTGGGATTCTGTTTTGCGATTGCCGAGTACGGCGCGGCCCGAAACATTTGGCTGCGCAAGCTGCGCATGAGCCTTCACGAGCGAAAGCGCGAGTTAAAAGAGGAAGAAGGCGATGCGACGGCCCGCGGACGTCGCCGCGCCTTACATCGAGCGCTGCTTGCGACCGGAATGCATCGCCTCAAGGACGCGGCATTTGTCGTCAGCAATCCCGAGCACGTCGCGGTGGCGCTCGAGTACCAACCGCCAACCGTCCCCGTTCCTCGAGTGCTGGTACGCGCCGCGGACGCAGCGGCGCTGCGCGTCCGCGAGATCGCTGCAGCTTACTCGATACCGGTCGTTGAGGACGTGCGGCTTGCGCGCGCCCTTTATCGTGACGCGCGCATCGGCCGGCCGATTCCGCTGGCTCACTATGTCGCGGTCGCCGAGGTGGTCGCCGCCCTGCGCCACGGAGAGTCATCCGCATGAACGGGCAAAGACGCTCGGTCTACGCGTTTGCGGTGTTGCTCCTGATGGTGGTTGGCATTCTCATCGTGCCGCTTCCGCCCTGGCTGCTCGACGTGCTTCTTGGCATCAACGTGTTCGGCTCCGCGTTGGTGCTGCTGCTCTCGGTGACGGTCGAGGAACCGCTCGAATTTTCGGCTTTTGCGCCGGCGCTGCTGATTGCGACCTTATTCCGGCTCTCACTCGATGTCTCGGCTACGCGCCTGATTCTGACGGCGGGGGCAACCCCTGGAGCGGTGGGCGCAATCATTCCCGCCTTCGGCGCCTTCGTCGTGCACGGCAATCTGGTCGTAGGACTGATCGTCTTTTCGATACTCGTCACCATCCAGTTTGTCGTCATTGCCAGCGGCTCGCAGCGCGTGGCCGAGGTAGCAGCGCGCTTTACGCTCGACGCGATGCCGGGTAAGCAAATGGCGATCGATGCCGACGTTCATGCCGGCGTGCTCGATGCGGACGGCGCGCGGCGCAAACGTGAAGCCGTGCAGCGCGAGGCCGACTTCTATGGTGCGATGGACGGAGCGGGAAAATTCGTCAAGGGCGACGCGATCGCCGCCCTGGTCATCGTCGCCTTAAATTTGGCTGGCGGGGTCGCGGTCGGAATCGCATATCACGGGCTCTCTGTAATCGACGCTTTGAACACCTTTGCGCTTCTCTCGATCGGTAACGCGCTGGTCACGACGCTTCCCGCCTTCTTGATCTCGACCGCAATGGGCATGATGGTGACGCGGGTTGCTTCAGATGGAGCGCTTGGAGCCGATTTGGCGGCGCAGCTTTTTTCGCGTCCCGACGTGTTACGCTGCACCGGCGGGTTGCTGCTCGCGCTGGCTTGCGTGCCGGCGCTTCCTCGTCCGCTATTTCTCTTGCTAGGGATTAGCGCGTTTGCGGTTGCACACGCGTCGAGACGCAATCGAAAACGGCGAGAAGCCGAGGCCATCGAAGCTCGCGATCGGATCAAACGCAGCGCAATGCGCCGTCCCGAACTTGCGCTTGGTCTGGTCGGCGTCGATGCGATCGCAATCGAGATCGGAGCCGATCTCGCGCCGCTCCTTGCCTCACCGCTTGCCGAAGTACTTCTCGATAAAATCGGCGAAGTGCGCCGCGCGCTCGCCGCCGACATCGGCGTCGTCTTGCCCGGGGTGCGGCTTCGCGACGATCTGGCGCGCGACTCGCGCACCTACGCGATTCGCGTGCGCGATCGTTTCGCCGGGTTCGGGCGGCTGGAGCTGGAGCGGCTTCTGGCCGTCGCCGACGAGGCGGTATTAGCGCGTTTTGCCGCCGCCATAGAACGCGAGCCCGTCTACGGCTTGCCCGCTGCCTGGATCGAGAATCAGGCGCGTGAGGGCGCGGTCAACACGGGCGCGCTGGTCTTCGACCCGATCTCGGTGCTTGGTTCGCACCTCGCCGAAGTCGCGCGAACGCATGCGGCTGAACTCGTCGGCCGTCAGGAATTGCAGACGTTGCTCGATCACATGCACTCGACCGTACCCGCACTCATCAAAGAAGTTGGCGGTGAAGCGCTCCCATTTGCGATCCTCCACAAAGCCTTTGGCCTGCTGCTGCGCGAGGGCGCCTGGCCGCGCGACCCGGTCGCGGTGCTCGAAGCCATGTTGGAAGCGAACAGCCACGATCCGCGCGAACTTGCAGAGGTTGCGCGTCGCGCGATCGTACCCGATCTCTTGCGGCGTCGCGGCGTTTTTCGCCTAGAAGCGGCGATATTCGATCCGGACGCGGAGCGAAAGCTGATCGCGGGCTTGGGCGTTCATGGCGGCCATGCGTTGGAACCCGCAGCGGCCTTGGCGTTGCGCGCACGGATTGAAGCATACGCCGCTCGGATTCCGCGCGATCGCGCCGCCCTGGTGAGCACGTCGGCGCTCCGGCCCGCGCTCGCCGACTTTTTGCTGCGCTCGGGCATTCGGCTGAGCGTTTATGCGTACGCCGAACTGCCGAACGAGCTGACGCTGGCGCCGGTCGAGGTCGTCGCCCTTGAAGAGCCGAGCGAACTCGTTGCCGGAGGCTGATTTGTACGGGTCGATTGTACGGGTGTACGTGGTGCTGGATCCCACCGGCGGCATACGATCCTGTGCGGAAGGAGATCTATATGCGACCCGTTTCTGTCTTCACCTTAGCCGCAGCGATCGGCTCGACCGCGCTGCCGGCGGCCTGCACCGGCAATCCACCGAGCCAAACGTCGCTCGTGCCTAGCTCGTCTGCTCCTCTTGGGGCGGCGGTGCGTTCGAGGGCTCACGCTAACCCGCTGGTAGTTTGTGAGCAAGCGCGCCGTTCTCGGGCTAGAATGGCGAACCGCCAACTCGCCAAGTCCGCAGGCTCGGCCTACCTTTACGTTGCGGACACGTGCGAACCAGCAATCGACGTGCTCCAAAGCAAAACCTATTATGAGGTCGGATCGATCACGAATGGAATGTCCAACCCGGGCGGCGTCTTTGCTGATGCCAAAGGTAATCTCTACGTCTTCAACATCGGCAGCGGCGGTCTCGGCAGCGGCAACGTCACCGAGTACGCACCGAACGACTGGAGCGAGCCGATTTTTACATATAACGCCGACATATACGACCCCACGGCGGTTACCGTCGACGCCCATGGAAACGTTTACGCAGGCGTTTACGGCAATCCCAGCGGCAGCTCCATCAATGAGTATTACCAGCAGCAGAACGTCGCTGCAAGCTGCTCAACCGGCTCTCAAAATGCTACCGGCCTCGCCGTCGACGGTCAGAACGACGTCTTCGCTGCGTTGTCGAACAGTAACGGCAGCGCGTTCGAGCTCGTCGAATACGTCGGTGGCCTAAACGGCTGCGGCCAAACGGCGTTGCCGCTACCGTCCGCGGATATGAACGGAGGGAACATTGCTTTGGACAAAAACGGCAATCTCCTGATCCCGAACGGAGCTAGCGTTGAAGTCGTCGACGCGCCTGGCTACAGCACCGTGAACACTACGATCGGGACGGGGTTTGGCTGCGCCAATAACGTTACCTTGAATAAAGCCAACACGCTTGCGTTCGTCACGGACATCTGCAACGATACCGTGACGGTCGTCAACTATCCGGGCGGAGCGAACGCCGCGGTGCTTGAGACCGGGAATGGCATCTTCGATCCCGTCGCCGCCGTCGAGCATCCCAACGCCGTCTACTAAACGGCTGGATAGTACGTGGCTGGGGGCTACGCCATTCGGCCCCTCCGCCGAGGTCACCGCTAAGCACAAACCGAACGCGCTTACTTCATGCATCTAACGACGCTCGATTGGATCATCGTCGTCGTTTCCTTAGGCATCAGCTTCGTGCCGGCGATCGTGCTGGCGCGACGGGCGGGGCGCAACATCACCGAGTTCTTTGCGGCCGGGCGTCAGGCGCCGTGGTGGCTGATCGGCATCTCGCTCGTCGCTACGACCTTCTCCACCGACACGCCGAATCTCGTCACGAATTTCGTGCGCGACGGAGGCGTTGCCGAAAACTGGGTGTGGTGGTCGTTTCTGCTCACCGGCATGGCGACGGTTTTCTTTTTCGCTCGGCTGTGGCGGCGTTCGCGCGTGCTGACCGATTTGGAATTTTACGAGCTGCGCTACGCCGGGCCGGCAGCTTCGTTCGTGCGGGGCTTTCGCGCGATCTATCTGGGTCTGTTCTTCAACTGCTGGATCATCGCCACCGTCAATCTCGCGCTGGTAAAGATCGCAAGCGTGCTTTTCGGCTGGCCTCGCGCCGAAACGCTGGCGATCTCCGTCGCCGTACCGATCGTCTTTGCCGCGACCGCGGGTTTGTGGGGCGTGATGGTCACCGATATGATCCAGTTCTGCATTACGATGAGCTCGGCGTTTGCCGCCGCTTACTTTGCGATTCACGCACCCGGCGTCGGCGGCTTGCACGGTCTGGTCGCGCGCGTCGCGGCGCACAATCCTAGTGCGCTCGCATTGTTGCCGAACTTCAGCGACTGGCACACGGCGCTGGGGATCTTCGTCATTCCGATCACGGTGCTGTGGTGGTCGGTCTGGTATCCGGGCGCCGAGCCGGGCGGCGGCAGTTACGTGGCGCAACGCATGCTCGCGGCGCGCACCGAGTCCGACGCGCTCTTCGGCACCTTCGCGTTTCAAGTCATGCACTACGCGCTGCGGCCGTGGCCTTGGATCGTGGTTGCCCTGGCCTCGACGATCGTCTATCCCAGCCTGCACGATATCGCGCTGCGCTTTCCAAGCGTAGCGCCGAATCTGATCGGCAACGACATCGCCTATCCCGCGATGCTGGTCTTTTTGCCGTCGGGCTTCGCGGGCTTCATGGTCGCTGGCATCTTTGCCGCCTATCGCTCGACGATCGAGACCCACCTCAACTGGGGCACGTCGTATCTGGTGCACGATTTCTATCAGCGCTTCATCCGCCCTCATTCGAGTCAGCGCGAGCTGGTCTTGGCCGGCCGGCTGGTGACCGCGCTATTGATGATCGTCGGCGTGTCGCTGACGTTCGCGCTCGACAACGCCAAGAATGCGTTCAACCTGTTGCTGTCGATCGGTGCCGGCACCGGTTTGATCTATTTGCTGCGCTGGTATTGGTGGCGCATCAACGCATGGAGCGAAGTGAGCGCGATGACGGCGTCGTTCGTCGTGTCGCTGGCATTCTTTGTAGCTGCCAAAGCCGGACATCCGGTCGATACCATCGTGATGCTGCTCACGACCATCGCCATCACGACCGTCGCGTGGATAGCCGTAACATACCTGACGCCGCCGGTCGAGGCGCACGTGCTCGATGCGTTCTACGCGCGAGTCCACCCGGCCGGGCCCGGCTGGTCGCCGGTCCGCAAGCGTGCCCGGCTGCCGGCGTCTCCCGATTCGCTGCCGCTTGCGCTGGCGGGCTGGGTGCTGGGCTTGGCTTCAGTCTATGGTGCGCTCTTTGCCGCGGGGGCGTTCGTATACGGGCGCCCGGCGCAGGGCGCACTTTGGAGCGCGGTCGCGGCCGCGGCGATCGGCGGACTGCTCGACATGGGCCGGCGGCTGTGGCGGCCTACGGCAGGCCCGGCGCCCGCCGAAAGCTAAGCTCCACCGGCTCCAATGAACTGGAAGAATTTGAAGGCGCCGTTCAAGGCGCTGGTCATCGTCGCTGTTTGCGCCATTTCGATCGTCTCGATCACCCCGATTCAGAAGACGATTCATCTCGGGCTCGATTTGCAAGGCGGCGCGCGGCTCTTGCTGCAGCTCAACCCGACCGCCGAAGTTCCGAAGATCACGTCGCAGGTGCAGGCTCAAACCCGCGAGGTCATCGACCGGCGCATCAACGGCCTGGGCGTCGCCGAGCCGTCGATCAGCAACGTCGGCAGCGATCGCATCTTGGTCGAGCTTCCGGCGGTCAAAGATCCCGATCAAGCCGAGCAGGTGCTCAAGCAGGTCGCGGTGCTCGAGTATAAGATCGTACCCTTCGACGTGATGCAGAAAGCCGACGGCTACGTCGCGCTGCTGCAGCAGCCGAACCTCGCCGCCAAAGATAAGGCCGCCGCCGAGCAGTACGTTGCGACGACCGCCTACGAAAAGAGCGGCAACGTCGTATATTCGGGTAAAGATCTCAAGGCCGCGCAGGCCAGCTACGATCAGGCCGGCCGCCCGGACATCACCTTTCAAACCAAGGACCCGGCCAAGTTCGGTAAGCTGACGACCAGCAATCTGCAAAAGCCGCTGGGCATCTTCCTCGATCATCGCTATCTTTCGGCGCCGATCATCCAAGGCGCGATCTACGACAGCGGTCAGATTACCGGCAGCTTTACTCAGGAAGAGACGATCACGCTCGCCAACGAGCTCAACGCCGGCGCCCTTCCGGCTCGAATCACGATCATCGAAAAGGAAACGATCGGACCGACGCTGGGCAAGATCGACCTGATCCAATCGATGCGCGCGGCGGCTTTGGGGCTGGGCTTAGTACTGATCTTCATGATCGCGATGTATCGCCTGCCGGGACTTCTGGCCGATCTTGCGCTGGCGATTTACGTGCTGGTGATGATGGCAATCCTGGCGCTTTCGCACGCAACGCTGACGCTGCCCGGCATTGCCGGCTTCGTGCTCTCGATCGGCATGGCGGTCGACGCTAACGTGCTGATCTTCGAGCGCATCAAGGAAGAGCTGTGGAACGGCAAGACCCTGCGCGCGTCGGTGCGTGTCGGGTTTCAGCGGGCGTTCTCGGCCGTCTTCGACAGCCACTTCACCACGATCGTCGGCGCGGGGGTGCTCTACATGCTGGGCACCGGAACGGTCAAAGGCTTTGCCTTCACGCTCTTCTGGGGAACCGTCGTGTCGCTGATCACCGCCGTCTTCATCACGCGCTTCTTCGTGGACGTGCTGGTGGATAACAACATCCTGACCGAGCCGGAACTCTACGGCGTCAAGCGCGACGACGTCGGCATCTTCGCCAAGACTGCCGGAGCCGAAGCGTAGTGCTCTTTCGGCGGCTGAACTGGAATATCGTCGGATGGTTCCAAATCGTCCAGACGATTTCGTACTTGGTCATCGGGCTGGGTGTCGGTGCGATGATCTATCACGGGTTTGCCGGCGGCAACGGCTTCCAAGCCAAGAACATGCTGCGCTTGGGGCTGTCGTTCACCGGCGGCACCGACATTGACGTGCAGTTCACCCAGCCCACGACGACTGAAAGAGTTAAAGCTGCGCTGGCCGGGCTGGGCATGACCGAAGAATCGGTCACGACCGCCGGAACCGACGGCAAAGGCTTCGTCATCCAAACCCAGACCGCGTATGCGAACAACTCGGCGCCGGTCTGGCAGGCGCTCAATACGGTCGCCCCGGTTGATCGTGCCGCGTCGCAGATCACGTCGGTCGGCCCGTCGCTGGGGCGCGAATATTTAACCAAAGCTCTATGGGCGCTGGTGATCGCGCTCAGCATCCAGTTCATCTACATTGCCTTCCGGTTCGGCTGGAACTACATCTTCGGCTTGGTGACCGTGATCGCGCTGGTGCGCGATGCGGCGATGATGATCGGGATCTACGCGCTTGCCGACAAGCCCGCCGACGACGCGTTCCTGGCGGCGGTGCTGACCGTTATCGGCTACTCGGTCATGGACACGATCGTCATTCTCGACCGAATTCGCGAGAACACCAGGCTCATGGCGGGAGCTCCGTACGAGACGATCGTCAACGAGTCGATCAAGCAGACGATGACGCGCTCGTTCAATACGCTGGCGACGGTCGTCATCACGCTGGTCGCGCTGCTGGCGCTGGGCGGTGCCAGCTTGAAGAACTTCGCCTTCGCGCTGCTGGTCGGAATTTGCTCGGGCGGTTACCACTCGATCTTTTACTCGGCGCCGTTGGTGCTGGTCTTCCGCAAGCGTCAGCTCGAAGCGGCGGCCAAGCGGCGTCGCGCGGGCCTCGCCGCCGATCGCACGGTAACCTCGCGCTCGCGCTCGGAATCCGCCGCTCTGCAAAGCCGTAGCGGCGTCGCGCGTGAAGATATCGTCGCCGCGCGCCGCGAGCGCCGCCAAAAGGCAAAGGCCGCGCGTTCGACCGCACCGGCCGTACCGCCTCGCTATCGCAAGAAACGCGACGACGCGATTGGCGGCGTTGCGGTCGAGGAGCCGTATGCCGGCGACGAGACAATCGATCCGCTCGACGCGCAGCAAGCCGGACTGCACGACGCGGCGATGGAGCAAGGCCACGAGGAAATCGCGCTCAACCTCGACGACCTCGAGGAGCCTCGCGAAAAAGGCAGCGGCACCTAAAGGCCTGCCTGCGCCGACGCCATCGGAGGCTGCCTTTGAGGCGGCGCTGCGTTCGTTCGATCCTTCGACAGGCTCAGGACAGGCTCAGAAGGCGATTTCAGAACAGGCTCAATCGACGCTTGCAGAGCAGGTGCCACGGCGCGACGAGGCCGCCGATTTCGTCGAGCGCGTCTTCGCCAAGAGCGATGGGTATCTGCGCGATCCGTATTCGACGATCGGCGACGCTCCGCAATTCCACACCAAGATCGTCGGCGTGTCGTTCGAAGGACGGCAAGACGTCATTGCGGGTTTGCGCGCCGGCGAGGTGCTCGAGCTGCGGCGCCAGCCGGATAATCCGCACGACCGCAACGCAATCGCGGTGCACTACGGCAACCTGCAGCTCGGCTACCTAAAAAAGGGAATCGCGGTGCACGTCGCGCCGCTGATCGACGGCGGCGCGCGCTACCGCGCCCGCGTCGCATCGTTGACCGGAGGTCAAGAAAAGCATCGTGGCGTCAATATCTTCGTCGAGCGCGAGGCGGCGGGCAGCGGAGCGCGCCGCCAGGGCGGAGCGCGCGATCGGCGCGAAGCCGGCGCCGAAACCGAAGACGTGGTGCGCGCGGCCCTGATCGGAACGGCCCAGCCGCACGAGGCGCAACGCGCCATTTTGGAACGCGTGAGCGCCGGAAAGAACACGCTGGCCGTCCTGGGCACCGGGCGCGGCAAATCGTTTTGCTTTCAGTTTGCGGCCGCGCTGCGGGCTTTTGCCGGCGCCGGCAAAACGCTGGTCGTCTATCCGCTACGCGCGCTGGCCAACGATCAGTACGAAGCGCTACAGCGCACCCTCGATCCGCTCGGCGTGCGAAGCTTTCGCGCGAACGGCTCGATTAACAACGAGGAACGCGAAGAGCTTTTCGACGTTCTGCGCGAGGGCGCATGGGACGTCGTGCTCGCGACGCCCGAGTTTCTCGAGTTTCACCGCGACGCGATGCGAGGAAACAGCATCCCGTCGCTGGTGGTGGTGGACGAAGCGCATCACCTGCATGAGTCGCGGCATCGTCCCGCCTACGCGCGCCTCGCCTCGACGATTCGCGCGCTCGGCTCGCCGCAGGTGCTCGCGCTCACCGCAACCGCCGCAGACGATGCCTTTCGCCGGATCGTGGACGACTTGCGAATCGGCGCCTGGGTCATCGATCCGACGGTGCGGGAGAACTTAGCGGTCGTCGACGCGCGCGAGACCCGCGACAAGCATGCGTACCTGGTCGAACTTTTCGGAGGCTCGCAGGCGCGCGGAAAGGGAATCGTGTACTGCAACTCGCGCAAAGACGTAACCGGCGTTGCGGAGCAGCTACGCAAGCAGCTGGGCGACACCGTGGTGTTCTACCACGCGAAGATGCCCAACGCCGAGCGCCTCGAAGCCGAGCGGCTCTTTCGTGAGGGACGGCTGCGGGTGATCGTCGCGACGTCCGCGTTCGGTGAGGGGATCGATCTTCCCGACGTAAGCGACGTCGTGCTCTATCACCTCAACTTCGACTTCGGCGAATTCAATCAGCAGGCCGGCCGTGCCGGTCGCGACGGCGCACCGGCGCGCATTCATCTACTCTACGGGCAGCGGGATCGCGGGCTGACCGAGTACCTCATCGATCTCGACGCTCCGCCGTTGCCGTTGTTGCGCGAGCTCTACCGCGGAATGAAGAATCTCACGCGGAGCGGAGTTCTGCGCGGAAGTGATTCGGAAATCGCCGGCACCTTATCGCTCGACCGGGTGCGCGACCGGACGATTAGCGCGGCGCTGCGGATTTTTGCCGATTCCGATCTGGTCGCGTTCGACGAGGACGACGAGGGACGCGTGGTGCGATTCTTGCCGGTGCACGGTAAGGTGGAGATGGAGCGAAACGAACGTTACGCCGAAGGCGAGGCGACCCGCGATGCATTCGTTCGCTTCGCCGAAGTCGCGCTGCGTGCGCCTGCTGAAACGCTCGAGCGGATCATCAACCGGCCGATCTATCCGTCGAACGTCGCGCTCACGCGCTAGCGATGGAACCGGCGAACGGGTGCCGAACGCCTAGCGTCCAGACGGCACGCGCCGGAGGTCCTCGAAGATGAACGTTTTCGGCCGAGTTCTTGTCCTTTATTGTAGTGCCGCCGTATTGCTTGGAGGGTGCTCGAACCTTCAGCAACCGGCAGACGAGGTGCCGGTTACCGGGCCGCCAGCCCGCTTGGCAGGAAGCGCACATCGCGCGACGAGTTCGCAGAATACGCTGATCTATGCGTTCCCAGGCGCATATAATGTGTCAGGGCGGGGAACCGTCTGGAAGCGCGGCATCATTCTCGGCTATCCGAGCGGGAACGAGGTCGCGCGCTTCCTGGCGCCAATCCGTCCTTCCGCTGCCTGCACCGACAACCAAGGCGACGTTTTCGTCGCCGGCTACAACGGCGCGCCGTTCGAGAAAACCACCGCGGTGATCGAGAAGTACGCCTTCGGCGCGTCGTCGCCGTCGGCGTCGGTAAGCGCCGGTACCGGCGATCCATTCCGCTGTGCCGTCGATAACACGACCGGAAACATCGCCGTCGTGCTTCAGGACGTCGGCGTTACGAGCCTCGCCGTTTTGCCGAACTTTCAGGGTCCTCCAACGACGTACAAATGCCGTGCGGAGTACGCATACATTCCGGGCATCGCCTACGATAGTAGCGGCGATCTCTTCTGCTTAACGAGAAATGCCTACGGCAACCGCTATTTCTTGTCGGAGCTGGCCAGCGGCAGCACTTCGTTCGATCCGGTCTTGCTGAACTTGGGATCGCGGGTTCGCATGGCGACGGACCTCCAATGGGACGGCACCTACCTCGCAGTCGAGGCGATCGATTATGGGCGAGGAAAGAATATGAGCTACTGGCCCAAGCGCATATACCGTTTAAGCGTCGCGGGTTCGCATGCAAAAGTCGTCGGCACGATTCGGTTTGCCGGCTTCGATGGGGAAGACGCCTCCGCATCGATAGCCTCCGATCGCGGCATCATGATTGCCCCGCGCGGCAGCCTCAGCTTCCCGCACCGCGCCATCAGCGTCTGGAATTATCCGGCCGGCGGAAAGCTGCTCGCACGACTGCACGCGGGCATTCCGGTGCACCTCACGACGGTCGCAGCGCCCGCCTCTTCGCCCTAAACGGCCGAGAGCTTATTTCAGAAGCTGCTCGAAGTCGATGTCGAATCCATCGGGTGCGACGCCGTCGGTCCAGATTGCCCCTCGATATGGATCGACGAGCACGACGTAGGATGCGCCGGCCTGACGAATTCGCTCGAGCTTGGCGCGTAGCTCGTTGGGATTGTAGCTATCCGAGCACAGCTCAATCGCCACAGCCGGTGCGCCGGGAAAGAAACGCTCACGCTGCTTTGTCGTGAGTTTCTCCCACGAGTCCAGCGGAACGAGTGCGGCATCAGGCCCTACGACCGACGTATCCGGCAAGCGAAAACCGCCGTTCGAATCGAAGGCGACGTAACCGTGCTCTTCGGCCCATTCGTCGATCATTCTAGTTAGCCGAGAATTGCGCTTTGACGATGCGGCACCGGTTGGCGGAGTCACCGTCAGCACGCCGTCTGCCGTGCGCTCGAAGCGCCACCCGCGGTTCTCGGAAGAGATCCGCATGAGATCGTCATCGGTGGCACGCAGCGGTATACGAGCGATCACCTCGCAAGGATAGCACTCCGCGGCCTGTCGCTCAAGCAATCACGCGCGTCATTGCCGCTTCGTCGACCTTGCGATAGAAGGCGTTGTCGGTCTCGCTGACGCCCGCCGAGGCCCACGGATCGATCTGTCGGCGCGAGGTCGGAAGGTGAATCGTTGGTCCGATTGCATCGGAGTAATCGGTGCCGCCGAACGGCTTAAAGCCTGTGCTCTCACGATGCGCGAGCACGAGTTCGCCAACCGCGTTCTCGGCGGCGCGCGCGTCGCCGCGCAGCGTTGCGTTCAGGCGGCCGTCGCTCGCGAGCGTGTCGTAGAACGCGACTGCCGGCCGGTCCGCGCGCCAGGGCAGGCCCTTCTCGCCCTCGGGGAAGCGCACCATGCCGTCGATCGCGCGCGCGTCGTCGCGCACAACGCCACGAACCCCGGCATCTTTTGCTTGCGCTGCAACGTCGTCGTTGAGCCGTTTGATCGCTGCCTCTGCCGTTGCGATCTTCGCCGGGTTGAGATCGAGCACGTCGAATGCGGCAGCCGGACCGAAGCCGCCGAAGTCGCCCGCGTCGTATTTCGTGCGCATCACGTCGCTAGTGACGGCTTTGGCCATCGCGGCTGCATCGTTCTCATGCGCGGCAATCGGGTGCGCGACGTCGCTGGGAACGCCGGGCGCGAGCATCGTCTCGGGACTGGCGGCGAGATATCGCACTCCAGCCTGCGAGAGTGCGTCCGCAAAGCCCATCGTGTCCATCAGGCATTGATTCGCAACGACGCCGTCAATCGCGCGACGGCGATCCTCAGGGTGAGCGGCCGCATGCAGCGCGACGCCGTCGGAAATCGCTTTTGCGATGTCGGGCATTGCCATGCACGACCCGTCGCCGGTTTCTAAGCCGCCGCCGTCGCCGCCGCCGTGATCCACGAGATCGATCCAAGTCTGCTTTGCGCCGCAAGCCTGCGCGTTATCGAGCGTGCGGGAGACGAAGCGCGCCAGCGTGGCTTCGTCGCTCATGAGATCGGCCTTGCCGGAATGCGCGCCGAAAACGTCCCCATCGGCGATCGTATAGCGCTCGGTGTGCAGCGTTCCCGAATGAATCGCGTCACCGTCGGAACGCAGGGTCGTCGTGTCTTCGACCGTGAACTCGATGTGGGCGTCGCGCGCGCTCGTGCGCAGCGCTTGCGAGAGCGTAGATTCCTGGATCGCGTCGAGATTGTTGTCG
>Ga0187783_10000188_pt1 | contig 46896 bp, 40 predicted proteins | sample 1015_SJ02_MP02_2_FD_132471 | JGI IMG/M metagenome (GOLD analysis project Ga0187783, IMG submission 132471) | Tropical peat soil microbial communities from peatlands in Department of Meta, Colombia - 1015_SJ02_MP02_20_MG | ecosystem: Environmental > Terrestrial > Soil > Wetlands > Peat | place... | reverse complement strand
TCGCTTTGCAGGCGACCGCCTGGAGCTGCTCGGCCACGGCGTGAGTTTTGGGGTGACAGGCTGGGCTTGCACCAGCTACAGCGGGGTCACGGCCCGCGGGCTATCTACTTCGCCTTCTGCCACAGATTGGTACCCTCGGCAGGACTTGCACCTGCATGGTCGTGTTGGGACCGCTTGGTTCTGAGCCAAGTGTGTCTGCTGATTCCACCACGAGGGCATCGGAATGGTGTTCCGTATCGGAATCGAACCGATCTCTCGCACTTGAAAGGCGCGGGGTCTCACCAGAAACCCAACGGAACATGGCGATCGTGCGGAGACTTGCACTCCGTAAGCCAGGCTTGAGAGGCCTGCTGCTCGAGCCGCTTTGCATTCACGATCAGGTTGGTGGAGCGCATCGGAATCGCACCGATCAGGCCATCTGCTTGCAAGGCAAATCCGGGTTCCTAGCCCGCACCCCGTAGTTCGTGGTTAGTTACGCCAACGACTCGTCCGGCTCGCATTCGCTGGCCGCGTTTGCCGGCAACTTCACGGTTGGTACCGCCGCAGGGACTCGAACCCCGATCTCGCAGCTTAAGAGGCTGGACTCTAGCCGGTTGAGTTACGACGGTATGGAGATGGTGCAGCGTCTTGGAGTCGAACCAAGCAGGCCACAGGGGCGCGAGGGTTACAGCCTCGCCGGGGTCCGTCCCCGTCTAACGCTACGTGTTGGTACCCGGTGCAGATTGAGTGCCTGCGACATTCGGTTTGTAGGACCGACGCTCTTCACGTCTGAGCTAACCGGGCAGATTGGCGACCACTAGCGGTAACGATCCGCTCTCACCAAGTAGACAGCTTGGCTGCGACACCTGTCGCATCAGTGGTCACAAATTGGCTGCCGACCTGCGGCTCGAACGCAGCGCGTCCGGATTAACAGTCCGGTTCCCACACCCGGTGGGACTGTCGGCAAGAAAGGATTGGAGCGGAGTGCGGGAATCGAACCCGCGTCATCTGCTTGGAAGGCAGAGGCCCAAAGCCACTAGACCAACCCCGCTCAAATGGAGGGCTTTGTGTCTCGCTTTACGGCTCCCCGTCTCCATGCGACGGATCGTAGCGTGCGCCGGACTTTGGGCGGGGGTTTTCGGGTGGTCTGAGAGCGTTGGATCCTTCGCTCTCGGTACCTTTCTGCCCCCGGCCTTGCGCCGGAGGCAAGGCCAATCAGAACTCGATCGTCATGACTCGGGTTTCAAATTGCCCGAGCAATGAGGGCGACCACGACGGGCTATGGCAGCCTGTCGCGGCGCGCGTATCGAGTGGTTTTCTGATTGCAGTAATCATGGCGGCGCGATTTGTACGCCCGCTGGATTCAGAAGTCAAGCGTCGTGTCAACACTTCACTCGCGACATAACAACTTGGCACGACGGTCGTGACATTCCGTGATATCAAATGACATCACGTGATACTAAGTGCCTGTTGCGACTGGGGACCCGCCTCGCATATCGTTGATTCGTAGGCCCCATACCCCCGTTTCACACGGCAGAGGCCACTGGTTCAACCGCCCACCATTCCCGACGTCAGACGCCGCGGTTCCCGGTCAGCGCGCGCCCGATGATGGTGCGTTGAATCTCGCTTGATCCTTCGTAGATACGCATGACGCGGAGGTCGCGCACGTAACGCTCGAGCGGGAGACCGGCAGTGTAGCCATAGCCCCCATGAATCTGCAGTGCCTGGTCGGCAATGCGGCCGGCAACCTCGGAGGCGAATAGCTTCGCCATCGATGCCGCGAGCGAGAACCTCCCGCCTGCGGCACGTTGGCGCGCGGCATCCTCGGTCATCAGACGTGCGGCCTGCAGCTCGGTAGCCATATCGGCCAGCTGCCACTGTATCCCCTGATAGTCCGCGAGCGGATGGCCGCCCACCTGCCGTTGCCGCACCCAGTCGAGCGATGCGTCGAGTGCCACCTGTGCAATCCCGAGGCACATTGCCGCGACCTCAATGCGGCCGTTATCCAACACCTTCATGGCGGTACGAAAACCAGAGCCGGCGGCACCCAGGCGCTGACTCGCCGACACGTGGCAGTCGAAGGAGAGCTCGAAAATATGACCGCCCCGCAGCCCCATCGTTCTCTCGGGCGCTCGGGCGCTCACGCCGGCGGTGTCCCTGTCGATCACGAAGGCACTGATGCCTCGATGTCCCGCATCGGGGTCCGTGATTGCAAACACGACGATGAAATCGGCGACCCCGCCGTTCGATATGAAATGCTTGACGCCCGAGATGTGATAGGCGTTCCCCTCCAACGTTGCGCGGCAGCGCATATCGGCCGGATTGGACCCGGCGCGCGGTTCGGTGAGTGCAAACGCCCCGAGCCGCTTGCCGCCTGCGGCCGGCGGGAGGTAGCGGCCGCGAATGTCGTCGTCGCCGCCGATGAGAATCGCGTCTGTAGCGAGGAAGTGCGCAGTCAGCGCTGAAGCTGTCGAACCGCAGGCCGCGGCGATCGCCGCAACGCACGCCGTGAAGGCAAGCGAGGATAGGCCGGGGCCGCCCCATTGGGGTGGCAGGTTCATGCCCATCGCACCGATTTCGCTAAGCGCCGCCAGCTGGACCAATGGGAAGGCTGCGGAGGCATCTGTGTCTGCCGCGCGTGGCGCGAGCACTTCGGCGGCGACGCGCCGCACGGCATCTATGGCAGCTAGGTCGACCTCACTGGCAACGGATGGCTCAGCCGGATGGCTCATCGCTGTGCTCCCCCCTGCTCCTGGCAGCCGCGTAGCAAAACCGCAGCCTCCTCGGCAGACACCCGCAGCCATCGCTGCAGTACCTGCGCGCCGTCCGCCCCGAGACCCGGCGCCGCTCGCTGCCGTCCGCGCCCGTGGCCACTGAAGTGGACGGGCTGCTCCATGATCGGAATCGATCCGAGCACCGAGTGCTGGACGTGGGTGAGAAGTTGGCGCTGCGCAACGTGGTCGCCTTCGAACACCCCCTTCGGCTCTTCGATCGCGGAGGCAGGGACACCGGCATCGTTCAGCTCGCACACGGCCGCAGCCGCGGTCCGTGTCGCGAGCCACGCTTCTATCAAGGGAGTCAGCGCCTGCTCGTTGTGAGTCCTGAGTTCATCGCTTGCAAAACGCGGATCCTCGGCGAGCTCGGGGCGCCCGATACAGTTTGCCAGATTGTGAAATTGCCCGCGGCTCAGCACACAGATCACGATGTGGCCGTCCTGGACTCGGAACGTGCCGAACGGCGTCGACAGGGGATGCCGATTACCGGTGCGCCTGGGGGGGATAGGTCCAAACATCCATTGCGCGGATGCGGTCGGCAGCAGCGCAATGAGCGAGTCCACCATGGCAACATCGAGCTGTTGTCCCACTCCGGTGCGCTCGCGCTCGTAAAGTGCTGCAAGGATTGCCCACGAGCAGAACAGGCCAGCGGCAAGATCGCCGATGGACTCGCCAACCCTGGTTGGCGGGCCGTTCGGGTCGCCGGTCATAGCCATCAGGCCCGACATCGCTTGTGCCACCAGGTCGAACGCGGGCAGGTCACGACGCGGGCCCGTCTGCCCGAAGCCCGAGATGCTTGCGTACACCAACCGCGGGTTGATGGCAGCAAGAGCCGCGTAACCGATCCCGAGTCGTGCCGCAACGCCTGGACGAAAATTCTCGACGACAACGTCCGCTGACCACGCAAGTCGCCGCGCGACCTCCTGGCAAGCGGTCTCTTTAAGGTTCAACACGAGGCCGAGCTTGTTGCGATTGACGAGTTGGAACAGCGCGCTCTCCTCCGCGTGGAACGGACCGATGTGGCGATACTCATCGCCCTGCGGCGCCTCAACCTTCACGACCTCGGCACCTAAGTCGGCGAGCAACGCCGTCGCGAACGGTCCCGAGAGCACACGGGTGAAGTCGAGGATTCGGAGCCCACGCAGCGGGCCGTCCGTCTTCATGGCGGCAAGATCAGGTGCAGCGGCGCGCGGCGCTGCGAGGCCCGGCCGAGCAGATAGTACAGAACCCCAGGCACCAGCAGCCCGAGGATCCACGAGATATCGACCCCGTCGAGCAGACCGACCAGCGGTCCGGTGTAGAAGGCCGTATCGAGAAAGGGCACCTGCACGAGGATGCCGATCAGGTAAATGGCGATGCCGGTCGTGTTCCACCGGCCATAGCGCCCGTTCGGGTCGGAGAGCGCCGGTACGTCGTAGCGCGAGCGTGTGAAACAATAGTAATCGACCAGATTGATCGCACTCCAGGGCGTGAACACCGCGAGCAGGCACAGAATGAAGGATTCGAACGCCTTGAGAAAGCTCTGACGGCCGGTCAGGGCCAGCAGCGCCGAAACGCCAACCATCGCAACGATGTACATGAAACGGTGGCGCGCCGGAATGCGCACGCCCTCGCGGAAAGCGCTGACCATGGTAGCCATCGACATAAAGCTGCCATAGGCGTTGAGTGAGGTCACTGTGACCTTGCCGAACGCGATACCGAAATAGAGAAGACTCGCGGCCAATCCGCTGGCTCCGAGCCCGACGATGTAGGCGACTTCATGATGCTCGAATTGCGCGCCGGCCAGCGCCGCCGCGAACACCCCAAACGTCATGGATATCTGCGACCCGATGACAGAGCCCAGGCCCACCGCGGCGAACACACGCAGAACCGAGGTATCGCGCGGCAGGTAGCGCGAATAGTCCGCCACATAGGGACCATAGGCAATCTGCCAGGACGCCGACAAGGACATTGCCAGCAGGAACTTGTTCGGCGAGAAATGGCGCTCGGCCAGCAAGGCCGCCACATCGTGGGTCGCGAACAGCCTGCCAAACATATAGACGAATACGGTCACGCCAACGACGCTCGCCACGCGGCCGAGCACGTGGATGACCCGATAGCCAAACAATGTCACGGCAACGATGAGGCAGCTGAACATGACGATACCCGCGGCCTCGCCGACCCCGAGCAGCTGCGCCATGGCCTGTCCGGCCAGCACGCAGCCGCTGGCAGAAAAGCCGATGTACATCAGGCAAACCGCCACGATCGGCAAGATCGCGCCGTACACGCCGAACTGCACGCGTGAGGAGATCATCTGGGGTAACCCGAGTTGCGGGCCTTGTGCCGCGTGCAGCGCCATGACGACGCCACCGATTACCTGACCGAGAAGCAGCGCGACCAGCGACCACAGCACATCGCCTCCGAACACCACCGCGAGCGCTCCGGTGACGATGGCCGTGATCTGCAGATTGGCTGCGAGCCACAGCGTGAACTGACTCGCGAGGCCGCCGTGCCGCTCGGCGTCGGGCACATAGTCAATGGAGCGAATCTCGATCAACGCCGGCGGCGCTGGCCTGGAAGCATTCGACCATGTCGCCTGGTTGCGGGCCGTCATGATCACTCCATCACTTGGCAACGATGCTGCGAGCAAAATCTCAGCGGGCCGCTATCGCGATGTCGTGGCCCCGCTGCAATGTCCTTTGCCGCGCGTTTCACAGTCGCTCACCTTCGGGTTGACAGTCTTCCGCTCGGTGGTAATACTACCGGTATGAAAGTAGCAGTTTCAATTCCTGACGAAATCTTCGCCGAAACCGAGTATCTGGCCAAGCGCTTGAAGTCCTCGCGCAGCGAACTCTATAGCCGCGCTCTTGGCGAGTTCCTGAGACGTCACGCCCCAGACCGCGTGACGGAGGCTATGGATGAGGTGATCGCCGCTGTGGGTGATGCCACGGATGCCTTTAGCCGACGCGCGGCGCGGCAGGTTCTGCGGAAGGTCGAGTGGTAATCGAGCAAGCGGAGGTTTGGTGGGCGGATCTCGATGAACCCACCGGGTCCGAGGCAGGCTACCGCCGACCCGTCGTGGTCGTGCAAGGAAACGCGCTCAACCGCAGCCGAATTGGCACGGCGGTGTGTGTTCCGCTGACGAGCAACCTCAAGTGGGCGGATGCTCCGGGCAACGTGCTGTTGCGACGTCAAGAAACGGGTTTGCCGCGAGACTCGGTTGCCAACGTCTCGCTCATCGTGGCCCTGGACAAGCAGCAGCTCACTGAGCGCGTGCGTAAGCTTCCACCGCGGCGCTTTGAGCTCATCCTCGCGGGCATCGACACGGTCCTCGGCCGGTGAGCAGACTGGATGTCGATGGTCCCTGCTGGGACAATTTTTGGGACAGTCAGCTCGTCAGCTCGTGACACTGCGTGATATCAAATGACATCACGTGATACTAAGTGCCTGTTGCAATTGGGAACCAACCTCGCATATCGTTGATTTGCAGGCACCACCCTACCTCCGTTTCACACGGCAGCTGGTTCGATCCGGTACCGCCCACCTTTCGCGATTAGGCCGCGCGTGGCGCGTCCATCAGTCCGATCGTGAGTCATTTACCGACGGCTGTCGCAGCCTTCTGTACGGTAGGTAGCCAGTCGTCACCGTACCTCAGACGATACATGTACCCTGTAAGGTACTGGCCGCACAAATATCTAGCGCTCACACAATAAGACATAGTTATTTGCGGCAATAGAGTTCTTCTCGATGTGCGTCCATGGATCGTCGTCGCCGGTAACCTTCAGTATCTCTCCATTTGCGGTCGCATCGTAATAGCCGGTGACGCGACTCTCGTGGCTTGCACAATTGACTCCAGCCCAGAGGTAGGAAACCTCGGCGCCATAGAAAGTGGGCTCAGAGAGATCGCGCCTCGTGAATACGAAGCGCTCCTTGGGTCGTTTAGGATCAAACCAGATGATGTCGAGCGCTACCTTCCAACCCTTTCCCAGATCCGTCCAGACGATGCTGTCCAGCCCCCATAACGGCGTGATACGCAGCGGCATGTCGCAAAGCGCCTGCGCGAGGCTCCATTGGCCGGAGCCTGTTTCGGCGATGTGTGCGCCGCTTTTTCGGTCAGCTTCCTCGGGATAGTACACGTTACCGTGATCGAACTGGCGGATCACAACGAACTCGCGTCGGTAGCAATCCAATTTGTAATCAGTGCTCCGAGTCCCATCGTAAGAAGTGCGCCCCGAAATCAGTTCGCCACGCGTCGACCTAACGCTCGCAGTGCGACCATCGCCCCTCGTGGAGGCAGGCTCAAATCCCCAGACCGGTCGGGGAGCGCCCTCCTTTCCATCGAGAAACCCATATAAGACCTCCTTGGGCAGTGATTGCCGTAGCCGTTCCCATAGTTCTTGTTCAATCTTCTGCCTTTCCTGCGGAACCCTGGTAGAGCCGAGCAATACAAAATAGGGCGCCGGCGTCTTTTCGAGCTCCGCTGCAGGAGTCCCGCTCTGCCTGCACGGCCCCGGCACGAAGCAAAAGTCGCCGAGTGATTGGTCGTATAGTGCCGGCACCTGCTCGTGGTTAACCTCGCGTGCGAGCGCAACGACCTGCTCGCGAACACTCTTCAGCATCTGATCCGCAGTGACGCCCGGCTTTGTCATCTCATGGATCAGTACCCGCGTGAACACTCCGTTGGGATCGGTGTCCTTCGGCCCCAAGCGATCGAGTGCCTCTTGGCCGGAACCGGCCGAGTACAGCACCATTTGCCCGGTGGCCGCGGTTACCGGCGCCAGACCGCGGCCACCAATCGCTCGCCCCGTGCCCTTAAAGGGGTTGTCGCGGCACGCATCAACGATAGCCAGCGCGAAGCGAGTCTTCTGATCGCGCAGATCGTCGAGAACCCGCTGCAGCGGCACGGCGTCGTCAATGACCTGCGCTTCGCTTTGCGGAACCAAGTCAACGGGGATCAGGTAATTCGTGCCTTCGAACTGAACTCCGTGCCCGGAGTAATAAAAGACGGCATCGTCCCCGCCTGAGACCTGGTCTTTGAAGGCGCGCAGTGCGTCCTTCATTCCCTTGAGCGTGACGTCCTCCTTCAACGTCACGCTAAATCCGTCGCGCTTAAGTACATCCGCTACCGCGCGCGCATCCGCGCGTGCGTTCTGAAGCAGCCCCACACTCTGGTAGTTGTCATTGCCAATGACCAGCGCGACGCGCTTCGCCGCGGCTGGCATGACCCAAGCCGACAGCACCAATGCCAGCAGAACCACGGTGGCCGGGTTTCGATGCGGGCTTTGTGTAAACTCACATCGGCGGCGCGAGTCGCCGATGTCGCCTCGTTCAGCTTCCCCCGCGTGAACCATCATTATAGTGGGGTCTGTCGGATGCCCCGATTTGCCCTCAGGATACGACGGCTATAAAAGGTGTCAATGGCAGGAACTGGTGAGCGAAGCAGCTACCCGCCGTTCTGTCGGCTGATCGCGGAGGCTGGTCTCGGTCGACCGAGAGTGCGCGTGCCAACTCCGCCTTGCTCCACCGCTTTCGAAATGCGGACGTGCTCGAGGGAGCCGGCAAGGAGCGACCGTACATACACGGGCGTTGCCAACGTGACTAACGCGAAGCCAGCTTCTCCCGCAGATATGCGCGCGCGTGCGTAAGCTCGGTGCGCGAAGCGTCAGCCCCCATAGTTTGCTTGATGAGTCTTCCGAAATAATCGCGCGCGAGCTCGGCGTTGCCGCTCTGCTCCGCCGCCAACCCTGCGCCGTAGAGCCCGCGAAAACGTGCGGGATAGATCTGCAAGCCCGCTTGATAAGCGACTAACGCATCGCGCGGACGTTTGAGCTCCAGCAGGAGCGCGCCGAGCTGCTCGCGCACGGGCATCAGCGGGCCCGGGGTGACGGGATGCTTGCCGAGTGCGTCCTCGGCATCTGCCGCTGTTCGTAGGGCAGCGACCGCATCGTCGTCATGACCTTCGGCGCGCGTGAGCCACGCCATCGCGGCCTGCCGCTGAACGTCCAGGTGTCGCCGGAAGTACTCGAACCTGACGTCAGTCGGCGCGTCGCGCAGCGCATGCATTCGCTCGATGGCCGTGCGCGCGCCTTCGATGTCGCCGGTGTGGATGCGGCCGAGCGCGTGGGCGTACTCGAACAGCGCCTCAACGAACGGATAACGTTCCCACTGCTCGCGCTGTGGGATCTGGATCGAAGCCGCCTCTGGCCACGCCTCGCGCTCGAGCGCGTAGCGCGCGGGCATCGCTCCCAGCGCGTAGGCGCCGACGAACTCCATCGCCGGAAACGTCTCGCGCACGCCGGCTACCTGATCGCGCACGGCGCGCGCTTCGCCGTCGCGGCCTTCCTGCAGATACGAGTACATCAGGTAGTCGAGCCCGTGCAGCTCATCGATTTCAGCAGCCGTGCGGCCGCGCTGCGCGGCGTAGGCGCGCGCAGCTTCGGCAGAAGCCAGATTGGCGGCGATGGATTCGTCCCACATGCCGAGGCGCGTGAAGATGTGCGACGGCATGTGCAACGCGTGCGGCACCCACGGTGCGATCGCGGCATAGGCCTTGGCAGCCGGCAGTGCTCGTTCCGCAAGCGCTGGATAGTCGTAGCTGTGGATGATGTAGTGCGCCACGCCGGGATGTTGCGGGTTCTCCTTCCAGAGGCGTTCGAGCATTTCGCCCGCGTTCTTCTGGTTGGACAGCGTCGTGTCGGCTGGCGTGGCGTAGCCCACCGATAGCACGGCCAGGGCGTAGAACACCCTCACCTCGAAGTCGCTAGAGAACCGATCGTAGAGCTCACGCATCGCGCGCTGGTACGCGACAACGCGCGCTGGCGCTCCGAGCGGCCCGTGACAGGACTGCCCGACCGGTGCAACTGCGGGCGCGTCGGGCGTTGAGTAATACGCAGCGATCGCCTCGATGAAGCCGCGCTCGCGCGCGGCGGCCTTCAGGGACAGGGCATGCTCGGCGGCCGCCTTGCCGGCTGCGAATTCGTCGGGTCGCGGAGGCATCCAGATCGGATGCCACCAAGTCTGGGCGATCCCCCACTGCGCCATCGCGCACCCCGGATCGCGCTCAGCGATTGACGTGAAGATGCGGCGGGACTCCTCGTAGAAGAACGAGTGCAGCAGCGCGACGCTACGCTCGAACTCGGCCCGGACTGACGCGTCGCAGGAGACTTGGAAAGTTACGGCACCGGCGGAGCGCAGATCCCCCGGCGCAGGATCGTCAGACGCGGCCACCGACTGTGACCAGAGGCCAAAGCACAGCAGAGTCGTGGTCCAGCGCGACTTGTGCACGATGTCGCGTGATATCAAGTGACCTCGCGTGATACTAAGTGCCCGTTGCAACTGGGAACCTGCGGTTCGAGCCCGCAGAGCGCGAATTGGGGGGCAATTCAGCCAGCCTCAATAACCCAAGCGTTTGGTTCGGTTGTGTGAGAGAGCCGACGTGGCGCTCAATCGCGAGCGCCACGTCGCGCGCGCTTTTAGTTCTTCGCCTCGAGCCTCGTCCCCTCTTCTGTGACGATTGTTCCTGGCGCCACGCTGAGCAAGTGGAATCTCTTGCCGCCGTCAAGGACCACGACGTTATTGCTATGTGTACCGTCCTCATCGAAGAAAGACCCCGTACAATCCGGATTCACCGTGTATTTTCCGTTGGGGGCTGGCTGATCCGTCCACGGTCGGATTTCACCGTTGGTGCTTCTGGTGTTGCGAATCAGGCCGCGCGTCCCATCGCCGCCATAGAACGCGATGCCGATCTCGGCGATCGGGCCACCCACGACGTTGTTCACGCCCGTCCTGCGGAAGGCATAGGTCCCTTTGAGACTGGCAACGCTACAGCCACCGCGGAAGTCATCGTTCGGCGTGGCATAGGTTTTTCGAGTGCCGTACAGCGCTGTGACCACTATTGCGACGCCGGCCAGTGCCACCCAAGTGAATTTTCTTTGCATTTAAAGCCTCCTGGTGCTGCTGATTGTTGCTGCGATTAGTAGCAGCCGGCGTGGGACAGCCGACTGTGCCGTTCCTGTCGGTGCTCAGCGGATACGTTGGAAAGTTCTTGACACGAAACGGTCGCGTCTCCTGCTCACTCACAGCGGTTCATCTAACATTGTGAGCGCAGCCGGCGAGCTGGCCCCCGAGCCCTTCGATAACCAGATATTCAGCACGCCGTCATAGTCCCAGCATGAGCTCGGGGTGACGAGCTCCAGCCCGCCGTACGTGCCATTCAGGTAGGCGTACGCGCCGGTGCAGCTTTCCATCAGGAGCGTCACGTCATAGATGTTGATGGGACCGGCAGAATGCGGAGCCAACGTGCCGTTGCCGACACAACCGGATCCCGAGCTCTGAAAGAAGAGTTTCCCGCTGGCATCGATACTCACGATCACATCACCGCTGCTGGCGAACTCCGCGAGCATTTCCTGGTACTGCCCGGACGGTACCTGCCACGGCCCGTCGCTCCCTCCCCAAAGATCCAGACCGAGCGACCAGGTCTCCGTGCCGACCGACGTGACCACCTGCATCTCTCCCTGCACGTACCCGGAGCCGCATCCGATGTCCGAGGTCACATTGGCAGTGAATTTTGCCGGGGCGGGCTGACCGCAAAACCGGTTGGCTGGGTTCGTGGCGCACTGCTGGCCGATGACGACGCCGCTTCCAGACCATTGGCCATCGCGCATCTGGATGGTGCCTACGAACTGCTCGGAGCTTTCCGGTCTGACCGTCTGAAGCGCCCCGATACTGTCATTGGGTCCCCCGATGTACAGTCGGATCGTACCGTCCTGGGTCACCACGGCATCTCCAAAGTAAGTCGCATCGGCGATCGTGACCGCGCCGACATAGTGGCCGGTCCATACCTGCGTCGACCCAGCTCCGGCAGCACCGCTGGGCGTCGCCCCCGCGGCACCGCTGGTCGTGACCGCGGCGCTTGGCCCGCTTCCGCCGCCGCCGCAGGCGTCGAGAAGGCCCGCCAGCACCAGGGCGCATGTCAGTGAACGGGGGCGCATGCACGAACGAAGGACATCATGCCGCTCCGGCGGAGCAGTGAATGAGTTGCTCATTGGCTCACCCCGCGAGCCGACCCAGGAGGGCACGGCGGCTGCACAATCAGGCTGTGGGAATGGCCGCGGCAAGCTGCAAAGTGGCGCGCCGCGGCGCATGCTGTCTGGTACCGTGTTTTGCCGCGATGCAACGGATTGATACGTTGCTGAGGTTGAGTGAGAGCGCAGCTATGGAATCCCCGAGCGCTGACGGCGCGCCAGCGCGAGGCTCCCCGTCGGATCGGCTTGAAGCGACACATGACAGTCTCCGTAGGTGTTGAGTGGGGTTAATCCGCGAACCCGACGGCCGTGGGCGCGATGCAGGTCCGTTGATGGCGAGATTCCTCCGAACGGCCGCTCCACTCCATGGCCGAGCACTGATCATTCGATGAATTAACTCTGATCGGGCGCTGATCTCGCGTGGACAGCAGGAAATTCAGCTTCGACGGTTGGGTTCTAGACCCCGAATCCGGTGATCTCGAGCGCGCCGGCACACGCATCCGCCTGTCCGAGCAGCCCGCGTTGGTGCTGCGGGAGCTGATTCTTGGTGCCGGGCACGTGGTCACGCGCGAGCATCTGATCGGGGTGCTCTGGCCAAAGGGCGTGGTCGACTTCGATACCGGCCTCAACACCGCGGTACGCAAGCTCCGCAGTGCGCTCGGCGACATCGCCGAGACACCGCGCTACATCGAGACACTCCCGCGGCGCGGCTATCGTTTCATTGCGGCGCTCGACCCCGTGGCCGAGCCGGGCCCGGTCCCCGCCGTCTCGCCAGCCGACCTGCCGACCCCAGTCGCCGAGGTGACGGTGTCTACGGGTGCCGGGGCCGACGCCCCGGCGGCCAGCGCTACCGTTGCGGGCGCTCCGGGGAGCCGTCACGCGAGCCTTCGCCGGTGGCTGCCGATCGGCGCCGCACTAGCGCTGGTTGTGGGGGCTCTCGGCGCGGCGCTCTGGCTTCGGGTTGCAGCGGATCACGCCTGGCGGAATCCCCTGGCCAGCGCCAGGTTCAGTAGCCTCGCGGGCTTCGAGGGTGTGGGGCGGGGAGCGGTGATCTCCCGCGACGGCAAGTTCGTCGCTTTCCTCGGGAACCGCGAGGGCCGCAACGATGTGTGGGTCGGCGAGGTTGGCAGCGGCACCTACCGCAACCTGACGCGCGGCGAACAGACTAAGTTCCGCAACAACCCGGAGATCCGTACGCTGGATTTCACCGCCGACTCGTCGCTCGTTTCGATCTGGACGCGCAGCGGGGACGGTTCACGACCGCAGGACGTGAACACTCTGGCGGTGCCGACGCGTGGGGGGCCGCTGCGGGTATATCTCGCGGAAGTCGCCGAGTACAACTGGTCGCGCGATGGCCGAAAGCTGGTATTCCATACGACCGCGCCGGGCGATCCGATGTACGTGCGCGAGCCGGGCAGCGCCGACCGCCTCATCTATGTGGCCCATGCGGGCGTGCATTGTCATTTCCCGTTGTGGTCGCCCGACGATGCCTTCATTTATTTCGTCCGCGGAGTGCCCACCGATGGTGTCTGGGATGTCTGGCGCATTCGCCCCTCCGGCTCGGGGCTCGAGCGTCTCACCACCCACAACTCCTACGTGGCCTACATAAACCTGCTGGACCGGCGCACCATGGTCTATCTTGCAACCTCGGGCGACGGCTCGGGACCGTGGCTTTACACACTCGACACCGAGCGGCGCGTCCCGCAGCGGATCAGCTTGGGACTCGAGACATACACCTCGCTCGGGGCAAGCGCCGACGGTAAGCGCCTGGTCGCGACCGTCGTCAATCCAGGCAGCAGCCTCTGGCGGCTGACGCTCAGGGCCAAGGACGCCGCACCTGCGACCGCGCCGATCCCATCGCTGCTGTCCGCGGACGGCGCTGCCCCGCGGCTGGGTCCCGGCTACCTGCTGTACGTCGCGTGGCGAGGCGACAGACAGGGGATCTGGACCTTGACGCAAGGAGCGCCCCGCGAGATCTGGAGCAGCACCCACTCGCTGATCGCCGGCGCTCCGGCCATAGCGCCGGACGGACGCCACATTGCCTTCATCGCGAGAGACAACGACAGGACTCTGCTTTACGTCATCGACCGGGATGGCTCGCACGCGAGAGTCCTCGCCGACTCGCTCGCATTGCGGGGCAACCCCGCGTGGGCACCCGACGGACGATCGATCATCGCTGCGGTGGTTCGCGACGAGGAGCCGCGCCTCACGAGCGTCTTCCTCGATGGCTCGCCACCCCTGCCCCTCGTTGCCGAGTATTCCGTGGATCCTGTCTGGTCCCCCGACGGCCGTTTCCTGGTGTACTCGGGCGCCGACATCGCCACGACCTTCCCGCTGCGAGGCGCCGCCCGGGACGGCCGGCCCTATCCGCTGCCGACCCTGATCCTCACGCGTGGCGCACGACGGGTGGCGTTCTCGCCGGACGGGCAGTCGCTGGTCATCCTGCGGGGCGACTTCGACCACAAGGACTTCTGGCTCATCGATTTACAGACCGGAACCGAGCGGCTGCTCGCCGAGCTACCGGCGGAGTTCGTCATCGGCGACTTCGATGTCTCATCCGATGGGACGGAACTGGTGTTCGATCGCGTGGAGGAGCACTCGCGGATCGCCCTGATCGAGCGTCCGGGCTGAGGCACGCGGGATCAATTCCTAAGCTGAATTTCTCGAATTTGGGGCACTACGGCAGGGCGTGACGAGTCGAGTGCCCTACCAGGGAACCGCTCGGCCGAGATAGTCGAGGCACCGCATGCCGGGCTCGCCCCGCAGGGCGAGCAGTGTGCTCACGACATTCGGAACGCTCTCCTCGATCCTCAGCCGCGCATCGGGACCGCCCACATCGGTACGAAGCCAGCTTCGTCGAGCCGCACCTCGTTGTCCGTGACAGGGGCGATGATCCAGTCCTCATTCCTGGTCGGCAGCTCCCGCCCAACAGCATCAAGGTGGATCGCAGCTGGAGCGATCTGTACCCGCCACGCCTCATTCTTCTTGAGCTGGTCAACCTTCACGAGGCATACAGTGCCCGCCGCCGCGCCGTCCTGCCATCGGAGCTGCGGTATCGACGGTTTAGACGCATGTGCGCCAGTCATGTGAAGATCGGTTCATATGAAGATCGCAAAGAAGCACTCAAAGTCAAAGCCCAGAGCTCGCCGCACCCTCTACCCCGCAATCAGGCCCTACCGCAAAGGGCTTCTGCGCGTATCGGAGCTGCACGAAATCTATTTCGAGGAAAGCGGCAATCGAGGCGGCAAGCCCGTGATCTTCTTGCACGGTGGACCCGGTGGGGGCACTGAAGCCAAGATGCGCCGTTTCTTCGATCCCAAACGCTACCGAATTGTCCTTTTTGATCAGCGCGGATGCGGCAAGAGCCGACCCCACGCGAGCCTTGTCGACAACACCACCTGGCACCTGGTGGAGGACATCGAGCGCCTGCGTCAGCATCTGGGAATCGATCGCTGGTTGGTATTCGGAGGATCATGGGGCTCTACCTTGGCGCTGGCCTACGCCGAGGCTCATCCCAAAGCCGTAACAGAGCTCATCTTGCGCGGCATCTTCCTGCTGCGCCGCTGGGAAGTGGAATGGCTATACCAGAACCCATTTGGCACCGGCGCTCAGTTCCCGGAAGGGTGGGAGGACTTCATCAACCACATTCCGCCTGAGGAACGTGGCGACATGATCGGCGCCTACTACAGACGACTAACGAGCCCGGATCGCATGGTCATGATTGAGGCCGCCAAAACCTGGTCAGCCTGGGAAGGCTCCACCATCCACCTGCAACCTGACCCAAGAACGGTCGCCTCGTTCAAAAAGCCCGAATACGCCGCCGCTTTCGCCCGGATCGAGTGTCACTACTTCCTGAACAGAGGGTTCATGCGGTCGGACAACCAGCTGCTGGAGGACATCGGTCGCATCCGCCACATTCCCGCGGTCATCGTCCACGGTCGCTACGACGTGCTCTGCCCAGCCAAGATTGCCTGGGAACTGCACCGCGCCTGGCCGCGAGCCAAGCTGCGCATAGTCCCCGACGCCGGCCACTCCGCCTTCGAACCAGGCATCACGCACGAGCTAGTCTCCGCGACGGATCGCTTCGCCAAGAAGGTGTCCCGCCGCCGCAGGTTGCGCACTAAGCCCTGACGGGCACGCACCCGATCGTCGAGCTTTTGCTGAAAGAATGACCGCTGCTCGCGGAACAGGATTACAAGGGGAAGGCTTGTCGCTCGTTTTCCAGTCGACTGATGCACTGTCGAGCGAAATACCGGTGCTCAGGGAGCGACGGTATGGCAGCCAAGATTCACAGCCGGTTTCTTCTTCACTGCAGACGATCATGAATAATCCTCGGTGAAGGACCACACCGAGGCAGACGCTGCCTCCGGCACGGGCTTCCGGAGTCTTGACCTCACGCTCCCGACCGACGAAATCGACCAGGAGGCATTTGATGGAAGCGCTTGAATGCCCTGTTGAATGACGACTCGGACTCATAGCCAGCTGCGAGCGCAATCGCTGCGACCGGCATGCTGCCCTCTTTCAGCATATGAGCAGCGCGGACCATGCGGACCCGTGCTATGTAGGCTCTCGGAGACTCGCCGACCACTCGGCTGAAGCGCACCGTGAACCGTGACCGCGAGAGGCCGACCTTGGCAGCCAGCTGCTCCACAGTCCCGGCCTGTTGGGGATTCGAGTGAATAGCCGACATTACTGGTGCAATGCGTCGATCGTTGAAGGCCGCTAACCAGCGCGGTTGCAGGTGCTGCTGCCTCAGCCATTCACGGAGAACGTGCACGAATAAGATGTCCGTAAGGCGCGAAATGACGGTTTCGGCCCCGGGCCTCATCGCGGCCGCCTCGGCAACTAGAGAATGCACTGTCGCCTGAAGCGACGCTTCTTGGGTCCTGCCGCGGGTCCGCATGTGTATGACCTTTGGCAGTAGCGCCAAGACCGGGTGCCCGTCTGCGTGTTCGAAGAAGAATGATCCGCAAACCAGCACAGTGGCTGCGCCCTTTCCTCCATGTTCGAGGGCGATTGGCCGCTCGGGAATGTCCGCGTCTCTAAAGACAACTGTCGGTGCATTCTTGCGGCCGGGCAGATCAACCAGCCGGTAACGCTGCTTAGGCGCAATCACCAGCACCTCACCCGGAGCAAGTGCGATCGGAGTCTTTTGTCCTTGGGAATCAACCCAGGCGGTACCCTTCTGCAGAATGTGGAAGTGCACAAACTTCGACGGCTCCACCGCAAGCGTCCAAGGCGCCGCACACGTCGCCCGGCAGAAGAGCTGAGTGCGCACACCCAAGCTGCCGAGCACGTCTGTCAATACGTCGAAGCCCGCCAGCGATCGGATCAGCCTGTTCTTCGACTTCGTCTTCATTCAGCGGCGCCTTTGGACACGGTGGTCCTAATGGTGCGCCGAAACCCGCCCCGATAGAAACGGCAATAGCTTCCCCTCGCGAGCGCAACTACAGGACAAAAAAGAGAAACATTCGAACATTGTCTGTTTGCACTGTGGCTACCACCATAGCGCACCACACCAGGACTACGGCGTGCGTGTCTCCGGTGTGGCCTTGGTTAGCGAACGGAGTAACCATGCCTACGACGTTGTCGCCTGATGAGATGAAGGCCTTCGTTCGCGCTCACTTCGAGGAGTTCGTCAACAAGCGCAACGCTGCGGTGATACGCAAGAATATGACGTCTGACTTTTACGACCACAACGGGCCAGGCAACAAACCAACCGACATCAAAGGTGATGAAGACATGATGGTGGGCATGTACAAGGCGATGCCCGATCTCAGGCTTACGATTGAGGACATGATCACCGAGGGCGACAAGGTGATGTGTCGCAACATCTGGCGGTGGACTGATTCCAGCACCCGCAAGAAAATGGAATTCCACGGTTTCGTGCTCTGGCGATTTGAGGGCGATCGAATCGCAGAGCCGTCACGCCGCCGGCCGAAGACAAGGCCTAACTTAGCTCCAATGTCGCCTGCGACCGGGGCGCCGCGGACGAACGCCGAGATCGTACCGCAATCTTACGGCATACCGGAACTGACATCCTGAAGGAGCCTCTGTCGATGAATCAACCGAGCACGACCAAATCCTTGGAAATCGAGAAATTCACTTCGAGCGAGGTGGGAGGCTGGTCGAATGCGTACCTCATCAAAGCTGAGCGCGAGGTAGTCCTATTCGATGTCTTCATGTTGAAGGCCGACGCCGCGAAACTCGTCCAGGCGATCAAGGAGTCGGATAGAAAGCTGACGGCCGTCTTCGTGTCACATGCACATCCCGACCATTTCATGGGTCTCGAGGTCGTATGCGACGCGTTTCCCGGGGTATCTGTCTTGAGTACGGGGAATGTTGCAGAGGATATCGCTGGCGACGGACCCTGGATCACCAGGATCTTGCAGCAAAAGCTCGGCAAGGACGGCCCTGGTAGATTCGTCGTGCCAGAGGTGATGACGACCAGGAGTCTGGTCCTCGAAGGCAAAGAGCTCGAGGTCATGGAGTATCCGGAGTGCGAGAGCAAGCACATCGCCACGCTGTATATTCCGTCACTCAAGGCTCATCTCTGCTCCGACATTGTCTATAAGAATGCACACTGCTATCTGCAGGAGCACCACCTAGAATCCTGGCTCAAGCGGCTGGATGAGCTTGAGCAGTTCGTCACGGGCCGTGCGACGACGCTCTACCCGGGGCATGGCGAGCCCGGCGATCCGGCGGAGCTCATCGCGGGGACTCGTGCGTATCTTAAGGATTTCGCCGCGGCGTTACCGGGGGGCAGCGCACACTCGCTCGAGGAGACGATGCTCGCGAAGTATCCCGCGCATCATGCGAAGCAGTTTCTTTCCGTTTTCGGTGTTCCAGCTTACTTCCCGACGAAAACGCCTACCTGACATGCTTGATTTCGCGCGCGGAGTGCTCGACCCGATAGGATGCGCAGGACGAGGACCAGGCAAGACCAGAGTGCAGTCCTTTACGACATCACTTCTTGCGTATACAGCCGCTGCGACCGTGCTCGCTGTTACACCCAGGCTCGACACCGCAGTTGTGTTGCGCACAGCGGCGCGTGTGGGGTCGCGGCACGCGCTGCTGGCAGGTGTCGGGATCATCACCGCGTGCCTGGTTTGGACCGCGGTAGTGACTGCAGGACTCGGTGTGTTGCTTGGAGCGTCGCGGTTCGCTTACACACTCTTCGGAATCGGACTAGCGCTCGACGTACCAACGGGATAGTAGTAGCCCAACCCGGTCTACCGCTGGATCGACGGCAACGTCGACTGAAAGTCGACCGGTAGAGGCCTGCTGGCGGCGTAATCGCACGGATTCTGTGGGAGGCTATTACACTGGGGCGCCGCTATTCTTCCCTGCCCCGATCTCGCGCAGGCATTCGATGATCGTTTGTCGCAGCCAGCGGTGCAGCGGGTCTTCGTCGAGCCTCGACAGCCACACCAAGGCGGTCATGTAAGGCTGTAACGGCACGGGGGGTGGCGCGGTCTCGAGTCGATAGGCCTTCGCGAATCGAGTCGCGGAATGCTCGGGTAAGGTGGCGACGGCGCGAACGCGCTGCAGCACGCCCGGGATGGCCGCAAATCGGGAGGTCGCGTAGATGACGCGCCGGGTCTTGCCGATCCTTTTCAGGGCCTCATCGACGACGCCCTCCAGATCACCGCCTGCCGACATCAGGAGGTGCGGCAACGCAAGGAACCGGGCGAGCGTCAGCTCGCCTTTGAAGCCGAGCCGAGACCGACTGAAGAGCGTCAGATACCCGACCTTGAGGAGTTCCTGCCGCCGCTGCCAGGCCGCAGTGTGGTCGATGCGCCCACAGGCGAGATCGATCTCGTGATCGTCGAGTTGGCGCGGGGCGGTCGCGCCACTTGTCGGACGAGCGACGATGCGAATGCCGGGCGCTCTGCGCTGAAGCTCTACCAGCAGGCGCGGCATCAGGAAGTGTTCGTGATTGTCGGGTAATCCTAAGCGCACGACCGCACTCACGGTGGCGGGATCAAACGCCGCCGGCGGCCGCAGTGCCGAGCGAATCGCCGTAAACCCGGGTTCCAGCTTGGCTGCCAGATCGAGCGCCCTGGGCGTGGGCTCTAGACCTCGTGCCACGCGAGTGAACAGCGGATCGTTGAACACCTCGCGCAAGCGCGCCAGCGCCGCGCTCACGGCCGGCTGACCCATGCCGAGGTGTGCCGCCGCCTTGGTCGTGCTGCGTTCCTGTAACAAGACTGCAAACACCGGCAGCAGATTGAGATCGAGCGCACGCAGATCATCGATATCAATTGTATTAATCATTTTGATCGATTTGCGCTTCCTAGTGGTCGTGTCGATAATATTGCCATATCAGCCGGCCGCATACATCCGGGATGACGCCACGAGCCTGCGCCCTCGCGGCGCCACTGTGACACGCAAGAGTGGCACCGCGAATCACCAGGGGAGGTTTCACATCATGAGCCTCAAGAACGCCAATGTCGTCCAGCAGAATTTCTCGGGCGGTGAGACCGCCGAGGTCGTCATCGAGGCGCTGGGACGTTAGTAGCGGCCTGATTACAGGCGGCCAGCCACGAGCTGATCCGGATCGAAACAAATGAAGCGTATCACCGCTGCCTGAATTGGACTTGGAGGGGCGTGATGATTCTGATTACGGGGGCCAGCGGCAACGTTGGCAGGGAAGTGCTGAAGCAGATTGCAGAAACCGGCGTGCCAGTGCGGGCGGCGTTCCAGGCGGTGAGCAAGGCAGCGGCAGCGCCCTCCGGTGTGGAAGTTGTGACCTTGGACTACAACCGGCCAGAAACAGTGCGCGCAGCTTTGCACGGAGTCGATCACGTATTCCTCGTGGGTCCGCCGACGGCGGAACTTCCGGCGATGGAACGAAGGGCAGTGGATGAGATCAAGAGAGCTGGCGGTGTGCGCATTGTGAAGCTATCAGCCATGGGCGGGCGGGCAGCAACGTTTCCACGCCAGCACGCGGATTCGGAGGACTACATCCAGGCTTCGGGCGTGCCGTATACCTTCCTGCGGCCTAACGGCTTTATGCAGAATTTCAGCAACTACAACGCGGGCACGATCAATACGCAGAACGCCTTTTACGGCAGCCAGGGCGAGGGGAAGGTCAGCCATATCGATATTCGTGACATCGGCGCGGTTGCGGTTAAAGTGCTGACTGAAGCGAGGCACCAGCGAAAGAGCTACACGCTTACCGGCCCCGAAGCCCTAACCAACGCGCGCATTGCTCAGATACTCTCAGAGGAACTGGGGCGGCAGATCAAGTACGTCAACCTGACCGACGAGCAATACAGGCAGGCAGCCATCAGAGGGGGAGTGGCAGAATGGAGTGCCGCTGCCGTGACGGATCTCCAACGTTTCTATCGCGAAGGCGGGGCCAGCGCGGTGTCCAAAGACGTGGAGCAGTTACTCCGCCGCAGACCTATAAGCTTCGAGCAATTTTCGCGAGAGCATAAATCGGCTTTTCAACGCACAGCATGAAGGCGTCCTTTGGTTGTTGCTTCGTAAGTCGCTCGTCATTGGACACAATTGAAGGTCGAGCTGGGATGGAGCGGGGAAGGTTGAACCGGTTTGATGATGAAGGAGAGCTCGATGCTAAATAGATCCGTTGCCGCCGCGGCCGCAGCGGTCACACTTTTGTCAGCCGCCGTCGCCCCGGCGGAGGCCGAGCAGGTCAAGAACGTCGTCCTCGTCCACGGGGCCTTCGCCGATGGCTCGGGATGGCGGCGCGTCGTCGAGATCCTGGGTAAGGACGGCTATACGGTCACAGTGGTGCAGGAGCCGCTGACATCACTTGCTGACGACGTCGCGGCGACCAAACGGGTGCTGGATCTGCAACAGGGCCCCACGCTTCTGGTCGGCCACAGCTACGGCGGGATGGTCATCACCGAAGCGGGCAATGCGCCGAATGTCGCTGGCCTCGTCTACATCGCCCCTTTCATCCCCGACCAGGGCGAGAGTGCAGTCGGCCTGCTGTCGCAGGCCCCCGCCGCCAACAACGACATGCGCGCGACCAAGGACGATTTCCTGTACCTTGATCCCGCGGCATTCCCGGCCGATTTCGCCGCCGACCTCCCGCCAGCTGAGGCGAATTTCATGGCCCATTCCCAGGCGATGCTGGCCAAGGCCGCTGGCGGCGCGGCTGTGACGACGGCCGCCTGGCATCAGAAGAAGAGCTGGGCGTTGATCGCTACCAGCGATCGCAACCTCAATCCCGATCTCGAGCGCACGATTGCCAAGCGGGCCGGCAGCGAAACGATCGAGGTTGCGGCCAGCCATGCGGTGTACGTCTCCAAGCCGAAGGACGTAGCGCTTTTAATCGAACGGGCCGCAAAGGCGTCTGCCCGGTGAACTTCTTGATCCTGCGGGCGTCGCGTCTTTGCTCGTCACCCTGAGCGGAGCCTCGTCCAATGACGATCAACCTTGCCCGGAAATAGATAGACCAGTGGCGCGAGCAGCAGAATGACAAGGCTGGTCCGCGTGCTGACAAAACCCACCAAGCTTGCCAGTGCAAACACCACGGGGCCAATGAGAATGCGTCGACTCGCGAACCGGATGATGCGGGGATCCAGATCGCTGTCTGCCAATCTATGACGAGAGGTGGCATATGACCAGTGGCCGTAGAGGATCAGTCCGATCGCGACGAGATTCAGACCATAGACCGCCACTGCAACCGGCTGCGTCGCGTAGGCGCTCAGAAGCGCCGTCGAAAATGGAACGAAGCAAATGGTCATCATGAAAAGTATATTGATCCATAACAGCGCGCGGTCGGTGCGGCGGATCAAGTGAAACTGATTGTGGTGACCGACCCAGTAGATGCCCAGCATGAGGAAGCTGATCGCGTAGCTGACGATACGGGGCCAAAGCGCCAGTAATTCACGAGCTAGATCGGCGGGGCGGGCGACAAGCGGTACTTTGATGTCAAGAATCAGGAGCGTCATGGCAACGGCAAAGATGCCGTCGGTCAGCGCTTCGACTCGAGATTTCGGCAACCCGTGCGCATCTTGTTCGGCGCTCACGCATCGAGTATAGCTTCCGGCGCCTCAGGCGAGCGACCAGCAATTCCTTTGGCGAAGTATAACGCCTTCAAAGCGCAGACAAAGGAGTACCTCTCATGACACAGCATTCGTTTCGCGCGATCGCAATCCTGAAGGCGAAAGATGGCCAAGAACAGTCGCTCATGGACTTCACTCTTGGCGTGCTGCCTGAGATTCGAAAGGTGGATGGTCTGCGTAGCGTTGAAGTCAGCCAGGCAATCTCCGACGTGGGGCAGCTGGTGCTTTACTATTGTTGGGCATCTGCCGAGCACTCGGAGCGATATGTGGCTGGCCCCGTCTACGCGAAAATTGCGCCGCAGCTGCAAGCTCTCATCCAGAGCCACCTTCTGATACTGGGAAGGCTCGTAGTAACTAAAATCGGGAGTTGTGCCTCGCAGAGCCTCAGCGGCTCGTGCTCTCGGGGGACGCTGAGGACCTGCTCCAAGCCCTGCTGCACGCCCGCAGCGGTACGCAGAACGTTCATTCATGAGCATCGCTACGAGCGGGGCGAGTCAGTTCGGCGTCACCGTAGCTCCCATGAAGCTGTCCGTCACGCGCAAAGTCGCGGATCATCCTGAAGTACCCTGAAGCGTAGCGAGTCGAAATTCGCGAGCCGTCTGCGTCGGTCTCGAACAATGTCATGCCGTGCTCCGCGCCGGGATAGTAGGCCAAGGTGAAGGGCAGGCCATCCACCATGAGTGACTTGATGCGGCGGCTCGTCTCCGCGCTTGGCGCTTCATAGTCCTCGCCGCCGAGGATCCAGAGCTGTGGCACCTTGTCGGCGTGTAGCGTGGGCATGGGATCGTAGCGAAAGGGCGTGTGCCAATTGAATTCCGGCGCTAGCGCACGGAGTTCCGCGTCCGAAGAATGCTGCAGGACGAAAAATGCGTAATCGCCATGCACGTCTTTGTACCAGGGCGTCCTTCCATACTTTGCTCTCATTTCGTCTAATTTCGCGAACCCGCTCTTGAAATCGCTCTCAAACACGGTTTCAGCGGCGCTGGCCACGTCGAGTGCCTTGGCGATCACCTCGGGCGGATAGCCCTTCTCCCGCATCTGCAGTTCGACCGACTCCTGGTCTTCGTCGATGACACTGACGGCCAGACCGAAGCACACGATGACAAAATCAACTGATGTGCGGTTGGCCGCGATTGGAGCCACCCATCCGGCCTGGCTTCCCCCCTGGTAACCGATGCGGCCCAGACGTGCACCCGCCAGCTGTCGGGCCTTACGCAGCGCCGCCACCGCATCGTCGGCTAACAGGCTGTAATCCTGGGTGTAGTGACCCCCGGAACTTCCAGTGCCCCGTTTGTCGTAAACGAACGTGCCCACGCCCTCGGCCGGCAGCATGCGCTGCAGGAAATAGGTCTGCAGGGAATAATCAGTGAGTGCAGAGGCTTGCTCTGAGCCGTGGAGGAGAACGACGATCGGGACCTGCTCGTGACCCTTCGGCATGACAAGACGGCCAACGAGCACAGTATCGTGACTCTTGAATGTCACCTCCTTCACATCAAGCGCGATCCGATGACCCGAAATGCCGTCGAAATTGACCCGTCCTGTCTTACAAGCCGAAAACGAGACTGTTTTCCCGTCCCCGCGATCGGTCCAGCCATACGTGCTCCTCCAGATTCCATTTGCGGTCTTGTGCAGTGCACCGGTTGCGCCATCAAATTGAACCCAGCGGAGCGTATCGTCTTCGGACGGCGCAATGTCGACCAGGTTTCCGTCAACCAGGCGATAACTGCCGATGTGACAATCCGGCGCGTCGGCTGCGCGCACGATCGAAGGTGCTGCGAACAACGCGCAAAGTGCCAGGGAGCAGTGGGCAAAGGAATTCATGGATGGCATAAGTTTCGCAGGGACGAGGAGCGGTTTTAGCGCGTGCCTGGGACTTTGTATTGGACGGATTCAAGGTCTTCGGGCCGCCGCGTCTCTTGTTCCCTTGACGGCTTGCGCTGCCGCATTTATAGGAAGTCACACTAGCGTTGAAGGGCTGGGAATCGGGTGCTGCGAAGCTTCAGCGGAGCCTGTATCAGAAGGGTCATCGACCGGCGCCACATCTGCGTGCCAGAGCACGCCCATGACTGGCCGGTACTTTCGCTCTTTGTGATCGGCTCCTATCTGAATGAGACTGAAATCGGCGAAAGGTTCATCTCCGGTCCGTCCGCGGTCTTCTACCGTGCCGGCGCAGCTCATCGCAACACGATTGCGGCGGTTGGCTTCGAGCAGATCGAGATTGAGTTCGACCCGACTTGGCTTGGACTCGGGTTGCTGCCAACGGTGCCCGTCATGCGGTGGATTGGAGGGCGCACTGGGGCGGAAGCGCGACATCTCGTCCACACTTGCGAAGCAGAATCATCCGAAACTCGCCTGCGCATGGCGCTCCAAAGGTTTCTGCAAAGTGCTAACTCACAGCCGAAATGCGAATCTGCGGGCTGGGTTGGCACCTTCATGCGACGCTTGAGAGAAAACACAACCCTGAAAATCAGCGACCTTGCCAGAGAGGTAGGGCGCAATCCGTCCTGGATCGGATCGGCGTATCAGCACGCGACCGGAGAAGGCCTGCGGGAGACTGCAGCTAGGTTCCGCGTCGAACGCGCGACGTGCCTTTTGCGGGAGACCGACCAGCCGTATGCTTCGATAGCGTTGGAGGCGGGGTTCTGCGACCAGAGTCACATGAATCGAACCTTCCGGCGCATGCTCCGGCGTACACCAGCTGCCGTTAGACAGGACCGACGGAGCTTTCGACAAATCCCGGCGTGACGTTGACAGGTACCGTGTTGTCGAGCGCTGGCGCTATTCCCCGAGGCGACACTGAGCGCCCATTCCTGCGGCGCTGGGACAGACGGCTGTGGTTGACATCTCCGACACTCTGAGTTAAAGCTACTACGTATTGTAGTAGTTTGTCAAAAAACCCGACATCAGCCGCTTGGCAACCAGAACCAGGGAGAATTGCTAGTGAACGACCGCGTCCGCACGACTGGCGTGCTTGCCGCACTGATGGGAGTGAGCGCGCTTACCGCCCAGGCACAGAGCACATCCCCCAACCCGCCCCTGCAGCCGGTGCTGCCCGATGGCCGTCACGATTTCGACTTCGAGGTCGGCACTTGGAAGGCACACGTCAAAACCTTGGTGCATCGCCTAAGCAATGCGAATGATTGGGAGGAGCTCGACGGCACCGTTGTGACCCGCACACTGCCCATGCTCGAGGGCTGGAACGAATCGGAGATGCGCGTCGACAGCCCCACTACCCACCGGCGCATCGAAATTCTCGCGGTACGCTGTTATAACCCAGCATCGCAGCAATGGAGCATCTACGGCTCAAGCGTCAAGAGCGGCGTGTTTGATCCACCAGTGGTCGGTCAGTTCAGCAACGGACACGGCGAATTCTACGGTGCAGACACCTGGGAGGGACGCGCTGTGATCGTCCGCTACATGTGGCAGGCGTTGAGCCACGACAAGACGCACTTTGAGCAGGCGTTCTCGCAGGACGGCGGCAAGACCTGGGAGGTCAACTGGATCTATGACGGCGTCCGCATCGGCAAGTGACGCAAGAAAGGTTGCGACTGCGCGCTGGTCAGCCGCAGAGCGACTTAGTACGCACAGCGGCCTATCGAAGGCCGACGGGAACTCATCCTCTCACGCGGTCGCTTTGGACATATCGCGAAGTATCGTTGGCTCCGCGCTGAAGACATCGTCCTGATCCTGACAGGCTCGACGCGGAATACGCTGGCGAATAAGCCGCTCCGTTCATGAAGTTAGTCCGGCCGACAAACGTCGAGCACGACAGGCAGTGCACTCCCTGCTCACAGACGGCAGGCGGCCCAGCCGTGGAGTACAAAATGCGCAGAGGATGCTGAAGCGCTTTCCGAAGCCTTCTGTGACATAGATACCGAGCGAGGCGCTGGTCCTGCCTCAAGCCGTGACCCTGATCCGAGCGACGCGCCAGCCATCTGGGTAGGCTTCTCGTTGAGGAAGCCGCGATTATGTTAGTCAAATACGCCCCGGCTGCTATCGCCGTGTGTACGGCCGCGATCTGCAGCGCATCGCCTCCGATCTATAGATACGTCGATGCCGACGGCGTGGCCCATTTCACCGATAAGCCGGACTCGAGGCGATACGAATTGATCGATCTGACTCCTAAGGGGTTGACGCGCAGTGGCGATCGTTATGACCCCAGGCTGCTGGCGCGGGCCGCGCAGTACGACGCCATCATTGAGGCGGAGGCGAAATCCGCAGGCGTTGAGCCCAATCTGCTTAGGGCCGTAATCGTCGTCGAATCGGGTTTCAATTCCCGTGCTGTCTCGAAGCGCGGCGCAGTTGGCCTCATGCAACTCATGCCCGAGACGGCGACTCGGTTTGGTGTCTCCAATCGCTACGATCCGCGGCAGAACGTACGAGGCGGCGCCCTCTACCTTGGCTTTCTAATCAATCGGTTTCGCCAGAACGTGCGTCTCGCGCTCGCCGCCTTCAATGCTGGTGAGGATGCGGTGGATCGAAATTCGGGGCAGATTCCGCCTTTCATCGAAACGCTTGAATACGTCCCGAAAGTCCTCAAGATCTACCAAGCGCTGACCGAGCGGCAGCGTCACACTACCGCCTCATTCATCTTTCCTGGATCCCTCGGCAGCGCTTGCCTAAATCACGACCTTAAAGCAGCTCGGCGTGTGCGCGATCGTCTCGATTACGCACGCCAGAAGCACGGCGCCATAGATCATGATCAACACCAGGTCCGCAGCTCCGCGCACAGCGAGCGGCTGGGAGGCCTTCAGGCGCACCAGCCGATGTCTGAGGAAGGTTCCTGCCCCGGCACGCAGCAGCCCGAACTCCCCTGGCTCGGCCAGCTTTGCCAGGGCAGTGATCAGATCCGCGCCGCGCTTGTTCGCGATCACAGAGTCGTCGCAGGACAGCTCTCTGAACATGGCAAGGCGGAAACCTGCGAGCCACACGAGTGGATGAAACCACAATCCGCAAAGAGCGATCTCGTGGACGAGACCGATCAGGTTGTCGCGCCGCCTCGCATGGGTCACTTCATGGATCAGAACTGCGTCGAGCTCTCTGTCAGTCAGCAAGTGATCGATCCCCAGAGGCAGGGAGATGTATGGGCGCAGGACTCCGTCGACTGCGGGCCCCTGGACGGCTGCGGATACACTCACCGGAACGCCATGTGCGAGCCAACCTCGCGTGAGCAGCGCAGTGTTGCAACCGCTTGCAGTGCTTCGGTCGCGGCGATGCCGGTGCAGGCGCACCAGGAGCCGCCCGAACATCAACGTAGCACCGCACAGCCACACTGCTAAGAGCACCGAGCCAGCGGTCAAATTGCGGGAGATCCTGATGCCGACGTCGTCGAGGCCGGGGAGCTGCGTCGCCCACGGGATATGTGAGGCCCCGAAGCCGTTAATAAAGCCGCCGAGCGGCACTAGGAAGTTGAGCGAGGTCGCCACCCAGACCCAATACTTCGCCGTGGCGGCAGCCTTCCAGATCGACGTTAAGGCCCAGGCCGCGAGGCACGCGACCGTAGCGTAAAGAAGGTGTACTTCCAGGTAATACACCGCCGGTGCGACGTGCTCATGCATGACCCTTACCTCGCCGTCGCCTGGTGACCTGCGGAGGCAGCGCCTCCTGAAGTGTCTTCAGGTCCTTGAGCGTAATCGTACCCGTCTCGAGGAGATTTGAGACGAGGAGCCGTGGCGATCCGCCGAAAAGATCCAGAAGGTCACGCACCAGGCCGCTTCTGAACTCATGCTGGTCGATGGCCGGCTCGAACAGCTGCGCGTTCCCGACCTTCCTGACCTTGCGCAGGGCGCCTTTCTGCTCCAGCCGGTAGACGAGCGTCTGCACCGTCGTATACGCGACGCGCTCCTCCTCGGGGAGGCTGTCGAGGATCTCTCGCACCGAGCACGTTCCGAGCTTCCAGTACTGCTCGAGGATCCGGGTCTCGGCTTTGGATAGACGCATGCGCTTCATATTTACTACGCCTTAAATAAATGCTACTACAGTGCCCGTAGGATGAGCAACAGCGGAGGAGGTATGCGCGGTTTCCCGATATCCACACTGCTCCTGGCGCTCAGGTCATCCTCAATGAATCCGCGGCGCGGTGCGGCGCTCCTCGTGAAAGCATTCACGGCACTCGTCTGGTCTTGCCTGCTATGCGGGATGCAGGGGACGGTGGACGCAGCGCCGGGCGACGAGATTTACGCAAAACCCGGACAACTCGTCCAGGCTGGCGGGACTCGACTCAATCTCTATTGCAGCGGAAGCGGCTCGCCGGCAGTCGTGTTCGACTCCGGCTGGGAAGACTGGGCGCCGGTGTGGACGATCGTGCAACCGGAGGTAGCGCGGTGGACGCGCGCGTGCAGCTACGACCGTGCGGGTGCGGGCTTTAGCGACCCAGGTCGTTTGCCGCGCACCAGTGTGCGCATCGCGGACGAGCTGCATAGCGCGCTCCACCATGGCGGTATTGAGGGGCCTTATATCCTGGTCGGGCATGCCTTCGGCGGCGATAACGTGCGCACCTTCGCACAGCGGTATACGGCGGAGGTGGCAGGACTGGTGCTGGTGGAAGCCGATGTGGGCGGCCCCGACGAGCACCGGGGAAACTCTCAACGCATAGCCGAGCTGCGCGAATGCCGCGATGCGGTCGCCTCCGGCAAGCCCCTCCCGCCACTGCCCGCTCGTCCCGGGCGGCCGAAACGCAGCTGCGCGCAGCAATTCTTTCGCGGGTTGCCTGAAGCCATGTGGTCAGCGGAGCTCAACGCCAAGCTCCTCGAGCTCGCGCAGACTAAGGTCGCGATGTACGACACGTATATTTCCGAAATGGAGCAGATGCCCGAGGATGAAGCGTACCTCGAGCAGCACCGCCACTCCCTCGGCGCGCGCCCCGTCCGTGTGCTTTCGACCGGCTATCACGGCATCCATGCAATCGATCCCGCGCACTCGCTCGACCCGCAGCAGCAGGAATACGAACACGAGGTAGCCCGCGCTCAGGCCAAGTGGCTCTCGCTGTCCTCGAACTCGAAGCAGCTATTCACGGACAAAAGCTCTGAATACATTCCGTTCGATCAGCCGAGCTTCGTGGTCGAAGCCATTCGCGAAGTCTATTCACAAAAGTAAGAGAAATGCAGAACGCAGAAGGCATGGTTAAGTTGAGGAGAGGTGTTCACATGGCGAGAGCGCAGGCCTTGTTTCTGTTGGCAGCGCTTGTCTTCAGTGGTCACCTCATGGCTCAATCACCAGCGGCTGTAACCTTAGTCAAAGCCGGTCGCCTGCTGGATCCGCGAACCGGAAATTTCCTCGCACCGGCCACCGTTCTGATCGAAGGAGACAAGATCAAGCAGGTTGGATCAGCGTCGCAGATACGGGTCGCCGCCGGCGCTAAGATAATCGACCTTGGCCACGCGACGCTGCTGCCCGGGCTGATCGATGGTCATACGCATTTGCTGATGGATGTCGTTTTGCAACAGGAAGCCGAGCGGGCGCGTCATCTCAACGGCGGCTATGTGCCGGCGCAATTGCTGGCGATTGTCGAATCACCAGGCAAACGAGTGTTGCTGGGCGCGCAAATGGCCCGGGAGGACTTGGAGAGCGGTATCACTACGGTCCGCAATGTTGGACACTCCGGGATTGACGGCGATACTGAACTGCGCGACGCCATCAACGCAGGCCGCGTCCCAGGCCCTAGGATTCTGGCCGCAGGACGCAAGCTGATCACGCAAGGGTCATACGTCCAAAATCTCAATCCCGCCCTCGCCGAGGCAATCCTCAAGCAGGAATTCTTTCTGATTAACGGTGCAGATAGCGCACGGCAGGCGGTCAGGGAGAACGTGTTCCATAATGTCGATGTCATCAAAGTTACGGCGGAGGAGAGCCTTACCGTCCCTGAACTCGCAGCAGCGATCGAAGAAGCGCACCGCAACCATCTGAGAGTTGCCGTTCACGCCGTCGACAGAATTTCCATACAAACTGCGATTGACGCCGGCGCAGATTCCATCGAGCACGGCAACGACATAACCGACAAGCAACTCAAGCAGATGCGGGACAAGGGGATGTTTTTCGACTTCACACCCACTTCCTACGGCCACTTTTTTACCAAGGTCTTCGAGGAAACCATTGCGGAGTCTTTAGTGCTGCGCGCTGAGCGTCTCGGGGCCGATGAGCGTAACCGGCAGCGGTTCAACGATCTCGCTCAGCAGGTTCTGAAGTCGGAGTTTGTGGACGGGTCCGATGTGAGCGACGACCAACTATACAGCAGCCTGGTCCAGCGGGTTCTGAAGTCAGGGGTGAAGTTCGCGGCCGGAACTGACATGGCCTGGCATTACCCCGGAAAAACACGTGGGCAAACTTCGGTGGAAAGGTTTCCCACTTTGCATGAGGCTGGAATGCCCTCGCTTGACGTGATTCGGGCAATTACCACGAACGCAGCGGAAATGCTGGGCTGGCAGGACCGCGTTGGCGCCATCGAACCTGGTAGGTTTGCTGATCTCGTCGCAGTTGCTGGAGACCCGATCGCCGACATTCACGAGCTAGAGCGAGTGCGTTTCGTGATGAAGGACGGACGGATAGTTAGAAACGACTTCCCGGCAAATTGAAGCGCTTCAGCGCTGCACACAGGGACACCCTTAAGAAATCAAAGGAAGCACGTTGCGGAGCACAGCTTTAGTCGACGGCCCCGCCAGTTGAGCCTATTGCATAGAAGCTTTAAGTCGGATCCGAGCCTTCCCCATATGTTCCATCGTATTGACCGGGCTCGTCGCGCTGGTGTTGACGATGCCACCATTGAGCGCCGGTGTCGACTCGGTCGGCCACGGCCAGGTTTTATCGCAAGGTCGCTGAGCCCAGCAGTGTAATGTCCGCCGCTGGGCGCGAGCGGCCGACCTCGCAAGAGCGCTGATCGTGGTGTGCGCCGCAGATGCCGCCGGGCGCACGCTGTTCTTCGAGCGGTTTCGGTTTCCGGGCTTTGCGGGGCGGGCGACGAAGCTTGTCGCCGTGCACCATCGTAATGGAAGCGTGCAGTTAGGCACCGGTCAGCGTCACCTGCATCCGAAGCTCGCGGTGTGCGCCCGGCAGCACGCTGAAAACGCCGGGCTTTTCAGTGAAATCTCCAGCAAAGCCCACTGGATCAGCCATTCCGTACCAGGGCTCGATACAGATGAAGGGCGCGCCCGGTTTGCTCCAGACCCCCAGGTAGGGCGTATCTGGAAACCGCACATTGAGCCGAGGACCTGTGTCTGCCCCATAGCTGACGCCGTGGCTTCGAACGGCGTCGAGGATGACCACGTCGTCTCTGAACAGTTCATCGTCGAGCAGCAAACGTCGCATGTGAATTGGTGTGGGATATCGGTCTGGAGTCACCAGGCCGGCGGCATTGAGGCGGCGAATAGGCGCAGGCTCATCGAGCTCGAACTCAATCGCATGTAAACCGCGTGCGGCACCAAAAGGTAGCGGCCAGCGAAACGCCGGGTGATATCCGAAGCTCGCGGGCATAGGCGCATCGCCGTTGTTCCTCACCGAGGTCGTCACCATGAGCGTCGAGCCAGTGATCTCGAAGCGCACCTGCAGCTGAAAGTGAAACGGATAGGCCGCCAGGGTTTGATCGTCGGCCCTCAGGGTCAACTCGGCCGCGGCCGGTGAGGTGCTCAGCACCTCGAATAGTTTGCCTCGCGCGAAGCCGTGGCGCGGCAGTGCGTAGGTCTTGTCCGCCACCCGATACACTCCGCCGGCCAGAGCACCCACGATTGGAAACAGCAACGGCGCTCGACCGTTCCAAAAAGCCGGATTGCCGTCCCACAACAGCTCGCGGCCGGACGCGTCTCGCAGAATCGATAGCTGGGCTCCCAGCGGATTGCACTTCGCGGTGAGTGCGTCGGAGCTCACCGTAAGCCAAGCACTGTCCTCCGACATACAGCTACCCCGCGTCAGCTCAAGTGGAGCGCTAACCTCAGCGTTGCGCTCGTAGCGGCACCATTGCCTGCACCCGTTGGCGCCGAACCCGATCATGCCAGAGAGCGGCTGTGGCGTCAGTGCTCGGGTAGCTCGGAGTGACAGGATTGAATGCCGCAAGCGTTCGCTGCTGTATGCCTGCTGGGGGTCGTTACCCCCTCCGCTCGCCGCGGAAGCGGGCTTGGGGGAGTTTGGCTAGTTCTCATCGTCGAAGAAGGGCGCCTTAAGACGCTGCGGACGAATGAGCTTCGTTTGATTCGGCGTCACTCTGAGCGCAAGCTGATGACCCAACCGTGCGGCGAATTTGTCATGCCCCCCCACCGAGAATCAACAATGGTCGCAAAGCTATCGCTTCGCCGTCTCTGGATCCTCTATAAGCGCACGGCGGTCGCTCAGGGATTCGGTAGCAGCAAGCGCGAGCTTGCGTTGGCTCATCTCGCTTTCTATAGCGGCAGTCGGGCCGTACTTACGGTCCTGGCACACATGGTCGAGCACGGCGACAGTGACGCGGCGGTGCGGACCATCGCTCAGTTTGGCAGGCAGATCAAGAGGATTCAGGCACGCGGTCCGCGAACGCGTGGACACTAGAGGCGATTTGGATTCATCGAGCAATAATCGGCCTGACACCTTCGGCTGCTACATTCACTATCGCCCGTCGCTGTGCGGGATAAAGCGCAGCGCGTAGTTCGCAGTGCTGAGTGCCCCCAGGGAACAGGGCTCAGGTGTCTGTATTGCCCGGGCTCCTAGCCCACTCCCTGGGGTGCGCTCGCAAAGAAAACGCCGCCCGAGGCGCTACAAAACGATCAAAGAGACGCCGTGCGACGCACGGTATCGCGCTGCAGAATCCTCGACAGCACGGTGCTACCGGGCTCGCACGCCACGACTCGCGAAGCCGGTAAGAGGCAGCTCCCAAGACGTCAAGACGCTCAGGCAACTGATCTTTACCGCTCATTCCATATCAGTTTTGCGGAACGGTTGTGTGCGTTGACCAACCGCTCGATGATCCAGGCCAGGGAACCAATCTTTGACGCCGTGGGGTTGATATTCAACGGCCGCCTCTGCTGACGAAATACTCACCACGGCTATAGGCTAACCGGCGGCAGGAATGTGCTGCGCGTCTCAAAGCTCCGCAGCTGTGCGTTCCGCGACGCAGTTCTCACCGCAGCGTACTCCGCGCGCTACAGTTATCCGCTACATCCTTCCAGGGCGCCGCGCCCGTGGCATCTGGAGTGACAATATGTCGAGATTGCACTGTAGGGTCCATGCGACTCTGGCTTTGTTTGCCTTCGCCAGCCTCGGCGCTATCGCCTCGATCGATGCGCAAGGCGAACCCTCGCGTGAGACGCACGAGCACCGGACCTCCGAAAGGCAGCAGCAGGCCGCACGGCGGGAGGCCGCGGCGCGAGAGAGCCGCCGTACTCATCCTGCGCGCGGTCAGAGTGCCCACGTTACTGCACGCCCTGAGGCTTCCTATGCGCGTCAGCCCGCGGTCGTGAACGATCGCCGCGAGCTGGTCAGTCGCAGCGTCAAAGAGCGGCCTCCGGCCGATGGCGGCGCTGCGCGCGAGAACCATCTCGCCGGCGGCAGCCGGGTGGGCGAGGTGTCTCCCGGCCTCGCCGGCGGCCAGGTTCGCGTGGTTCGTTTCGGCGACACCGTCAGCGGCACCGTCGAGCGCACGATTCGGCCGGGCCTCACGAGCCGGACCTTCGTCAGCGGCGGACACGTCCTATATGCGCACGTCTACCAGCGCCATATCTGGCACCAGTTCGGCAGAACGTTCGCATACGAGACGTTCGTGCCTGCGGTGCGATATCCCGCGGTCTACTACGGCTGGGCGCTCGCCGCATGGCCGCGGCCCGTCACCTACGCCTGGGGTTGGCAGGTGCAGCCGTGGTATCCGATGTACGGCTCCCTCTTTACGCCGTATCCCGTGTATGCGAGCCCGGATCTGTGGATGACCGACTACATCATTGCCCAGAGCATGCAAACGGCCTATCAGGCGCAGACCGCGGCGCCGGCACCCCTGCCAGAGGGTGCTGTTGAGGCGCCAGTTTCGGACCCAGGCGTGGCCACGCCCGCTGCGCAACCCAGTGACGCGGCACCCGGTCCGCAACCGAGTGCTACTGCCCCCGCGCCCGTAGCGATGCCGCCGGCGATCACGCCGCAAGTCAAGGCAGAGCTTAATGGCCAGATCAAAGTTCAACTCCAGGAGCAACAAGCCGCGGCAGCAACGCCGGCGACTCTGACGACGCAGAGCGCTCCGCCGGCGCTCAGGGCCAATCATGTGTTCTTTCAAGTGGTGCAGCCACTCGATGTTCCGACCGCCAACGGCCACTGCTCACTGAAGGCCAACGATTACATCAAGCGTACTGGCGGAATGAGCAATGATGATTGGAAGATCCCAGTGGTAGTCGAGCTAAGCCGTCCATCCGACTGCTCCGAAGGCTTGCTTACACGTATCGGGCTCAACGACCTCAACGCCATGGAGAACGAACAGGAGGCTCAGGTCCTGGAGGCGATGCAAGCGGCCTCCAAGAGCATGGGGCCGAACGGACCGCCGAGCGGCCCTGGTGTTCACCCGACTCTGATTGCCGACGGGAGCGCGGCTCCGGATGCAGGCGCGCTCGAAGCACTCCGCCAGGCGCAGTGAGCGCCGCGCCCGTTGCATCGCAGGGGAGTCCTCGGTACCGATCATGATCGGCGAGCTCATCGACCACTATCGCGTTCTTGAGCTCGTCGGCCGCGGCGCGATGGGCGTCGTTTACAAGGCGCTCGACGAAACTCTCGACCGACCGGTCGCGATCAAGGTAATGAGCGCGGAGGCCCGCAACGATCCTGACTTCGTCGAGCGTTTCCGTCAGGAAGCGCGTGTCCAAGCGGCGCTCAATCACCCGAACGTCGCGCTGCTCTTCGACTACTTCGTCCACGACGGCGCCCCCATCGCTGTGATGGAGTTCATCGACGGCGAGAGTCTCGAGCAGTTGATCCAGCGGCGCGGACCAATCCCGGCGCACGAGGCCATACCGATCTTCAAGCAGGCCTTACGCGGGGTCGCGGCTGCGCATCGCGCCGGCATCATCCACCGTGACCTCAAGCCGGGCAACCTGATGATCACGAAGGACGGCATCGTCAAGGTAATGGATTTTGGCATTGCCAAGCGGCAGGGCGTGACGGGCGCGACCAAGGTCAGCAGTACCAGCATCGGCAGCCCGCTGTACATGGCGCCCGAGCAGATTCTCGGACGCGCCGTCGACTGCCGCACCGACATCTACGCCCTGGGGATCACGCTCTACGAGCTCTTGAGCGGCCAGCGGCCATTCAATCCGCGCGGCAAGGCCTCCGAGTACCTGTTGTTGAACGCCCACGTGAACGATCTGCCGGAGCCGCCGACGGTCTATTGGCGCGATATTCCGCAGCCACTTGTGGATGCAGTCATGCGCTCACTCGCCAAAGAACCTGACGGGCGCTTCGACAACGCGGATGATTTCATGCGCGCGCTGCCGGATTTACCGCCACCGAATGCGGCTGTGCCGCGGTTGGGTCCGACCGGGACGGTGGCGCTGCCGCGGGCGGCTCCGAGTGGCACGGTGGCACTCGAGTACTCGCCCACGATGAGTGGAGATACGGTCGCCACTTGCAAACCCAGCGGGACGATGATGTTCGAGTACACGGAGTCGGCGCGCCGCGACCCGAACGTCTCGATGGCGTTCGATTATTCCGCATCGACACTGCTCTTGCAGCAGGCGCACCCGCCTCGGTCCGGCTCTTCACCGGCAGCGACTGCCTTGTCAGCGGTGGGCGTGAATGCTGTGCCAACCGAAACGCAGGCCGCTGCGAGGTCCAGCGAGCGTGAGACACGGCCCAGCCTCATGCAACGCCTGCGAGCCAACCGACCGGTCGTCGTGGCAGTGCTCGTGGCGGCACTGGTGCTTGGCACGCTGCGCCACTATGCGGAGCGGTCGCATGTGAAGCGGCACGATGCCTCCTCCGTCTCGAGCGGCTCCCGTCCCGCACCCGCGCAAGCGTCAATGGCAGCACAAGCGCAGGCATCCATGACGCCGGCTGCGCCGCTGCCCGCAGACCCGGGTTCAGAGGTCGAACCAGCGGCGGCGCCTTTGGCACAAGTGACCGCCACAACAACCGTGCCTCCACCAGCAGAGCACGCGACGGCCACGACACTCGCCACGCCAACCTCTCCCGCCGGGCGTGATTTATCGGGCACATGGCGTGGCGAATATATCGACGCCTCGGGCAAGAGGCTGCTGCGCGTCGTCAGTCTGAGCATCAGCCGCGTGCACCACGACGGCGGCATTGAGGGCACGTTACAGTATGAGGCTCCATCGGGAGATGGCGAGTGCAAGCTCCACCCGGGTGGCAGCACCTATTCCGCCGGCGAGCAGCGATTGCAGCTGAGTCCCGAAGGCTGCACCCCGCACTACCCCAGGGAGCTTGGCGTGCCCCTCGATTTCGTCGGCGTGCATCCGCAGGCGAACACACTCAGGGACGGTCGCATCGAAGCGCCCAGCGGCGAAGTGATCCGGGTCAAGCTGAAGCGAGTGAGCGGGGTATAGGGGTTACCGCACCGGCGGTTCTTGGTTCCTCGTTGCGCCACGACAGCGCTACTCGTACATCGCCGACCGGTGAGCCTCTTGCCCCGTTGCGCGCGCCAGGGACGTGCACGCGCCTGTGGCCTCGGCCATGGTCCTTACCATGAGTCGCGGTTGCCACTACATTCATGCAGCAGATCGCCATCCCGGTGCAGTAAGTGGTCTGGGTCTGTGCGCTCGCGGAGCCTATGCTGGGATTCCTGCTAAGCCTGATGGGGAGTTACCACAGATGAAAACGCTCTTCGCGCCGATGCTCTCAACTTGTGTATGCGTTGGAGTGGTTTCGGCCGACCCGCCGCAGCCATCCACCGATTCCACCGCTATAAACGCCATCAAGCAACTCGAGCAGGATATGGGGGATGCGATGGTGCGGGTCGATATCGACAGACTCAATCAGATCTACGCCGACGATTTCGCGACCATCGGATCCTCCGGCAAGATTTTCACTAAGAAGGACATTCTGCGCGATTTTGAATCCTTCCATGACAAACTACAGTCGTTTGAAAATGGACCTATGGACGTGCAGGTGTTCGGCGACGTCGCCGTGGTCCATGGCAGTGTCACCGAAAAAAGGAGTCGGGACGGAAAAGACGCCAGCGGCGAGTTCGTTTGGATGGATCTGCTGGAGAAGCGTGCAGGCAAATGGGTTGTCGTGCGCAGCGCTGGCGCCAGGGTGAAATGACGAGGTACGGAGGGCGGATTACCCAATCAGCTGCGACTCCGGTTCGCGCCTGACGCCGTGCCAAAGCCGATGATCAGTCCGTGGCGTCCATCCGTTCCGGACCCCCTACCGTTCTTCGGGAGGGGCTGCGAGACTCGGCTGGTGCCGCGATGCGGCAGCCTTGTCGATTGACCGCCGTTTATGAGCGGCGCATACTTTTCCTGGAAGGTTTCGCGAGATGCCGCCTGACCTTTAGGGTGTCCGCTCGAGTCTTGCGCGAACCTCCGCTGGAAGTGGCAGTAATAGCCACGTGATGTCATGAGTGCAAGCACCGCTTTCTTTTCGACGTGCCCAACGTGCCAGTACCCTCGGCTGCAGAATGTATACGATCCGATTGAACTGATTGATTCGCTTAATTCCGGTCAACCCATCGACGCCTATTGTCTGACGTGCGATGTAGTTTGGCCGATCAGTGTCCATGAGCGGTTCCTGTTAATCAAACTCATAGCGGCAGATCAATACCAGGTACTCGATACCGGCTATTAGGTACGACGTCTGGGAGCTTTCCGAGGGCGAGGTCATGACAGCTGCGGCGAACGCACCGACAAAGTTTCCACGCACTGATTTACGGACTAAACCCGGCAAACCCAAGTGTCGCGTCATTCTGCCGCCTGCGGCCGGTGGCTGGAGCGAGCCCGTGATCTACGAGTGGGAGCTGGCATCGGAGTCGTGGAGCGATGAGCATCCTCACAGTGAGTACAACTTCGTGATTGAGGGACAACTCTTCGTGGAATCGGGTGGCGTAACAATCGAAGCCCAGGCGGGGGACGTGGTGCGAGTGCCACCTGGAGCTGCGGGCAGATACTGGGCGCCCAAGTATGCACGTCTGCTTGCCATTTATGGGCCGAGCAAGGGTCAACCCAGCCAAACCCTGCATTACCAGAAGTTGCGCTAACGATGTTCGCGCAGGCGCCTGACCTGCGACAAATTGCCACTCGTTCGCGTCCGCATCGTCCGAATGCTGCAGCAAGAAAAATGCATAATCGCCACGCACATCTTTGTACCAGAGCGCGCTTCCGTACTTCGCCCTCATTGCACCCAAATTGGGGAGTCCGATCCTGAAATCACTCTGCTCCTGGTGACGCAGTCAGCATGGCTCAGACCGCACCAAACACGCCCGAACCCACGATCCCGATGACGATTAGATAGATCGCCACGATGTAGTTCAGCAACCTCGGAATTACCAGGATAAGTATGCCGGCGATCAGTGACACGATGGGCGCGACCGTCAGATGAATACTCATGGACACCTCGCGGAGATGTGATTCCGCTGGAAAGCGCGAACCACATACTAGTGCGCGCGAACTGAGGCCTGTCGAGCGAGTTGTACCGGCGTGTTTGTCGAGGCGATGGTCGCGTTGCAGACGTCTTTCTTTATGGGTGCCGGGACGTTGGTGTGGCCGGCTGGGTACCTCCATGAGCAGATGCCAACGCCTCGACGAGCTCGTTTCGCTGCTGATCGTTGATGGACCAGAATTCTTCGCATCTCATGCAGTACGCTTCGATCGGATAGCCGCCCTTGAGGAGGAGCATTAAGGATACCGTGGTAAATTCCTGCGGCTGATCGCGCTTGCAATTCGGGCACATCGATGCAAACGCAATACTCTGACTCACGGTGAACCCTTCGGCGCCGCTAAAGCTTTCCCCAAAATCCGGTCCGAACCTTCCGCGGCGGTGTCCTTACGTTGTTCGGTCCGGTAGTGCCCGCGCTCGGGAGTGATCAACCTTCCAGCGAAAAACCCTAGCAAAACGGTCGTGGCTGCAACACTGCCCATAAGGGAAGTGCTGCGAGGGTGCTTTCGATGCGAGAGCTTAACGGCACGTCGACGTCAACGAAACGTCCGCTCGCCAAGACGCGCGCCCCTGGGTTGGGTCGGTCGACGCCTCGCCACCAGTTCCTTTAAGAACGACGGCCAGAGGTGCGCTCTTGCACGTCGACTTTCAGATGGCGCACGCCGCTTTCGCTGAGTGCGTCGGGGTCAGTCAACATTTCCCTCTCGGCAAGCCGCTTGAGAGTTTGCTCGAGTGTCTCGACGCGGCGGGAAACGCTGCGACGTCCCTCATTCAAGCGCTTCGAGTCTGTCGACGATCCTTGCATGGCGTTGGAATTGAGCTCGCGATCGACCTGCTGCTGCAAGAGATATGGAATTGAAGAGTTGTCCACAGCGGCTTCGCGCGCGCGCCTGACCTCCGCCTCGGCAACGGGCACCACGGCCGCGGAGGCGAAGTTCGAGCGCACCTGGGCCGCCACGTGTTTCGCAGAGACCGGATCTCCAAAGAACCCCAGTCGCAGAAAATAACAGGTACGCCCTTCCCGGCGACTTTCCATCGCATAGAGTGTGTATGCCTTGAATACAGCCAGCGCCGGCACGCGGCTCACTTCGTTCCGCTTCGCCGACCAGCGCAGCTGCACCGCGAAGGAAACCGGTGCGCCGTGGACCACAGCCTCCTTCAAAGCGTGCCGAGTACTCGTGTCGTCGGGGCGAAGCAACGCGATCTGATCGCAGTGACTTACATCGACGGCGCTCTGATCCTGGACAACACCGCGCTTTTCCAGAATCTTGAGGACCTGTGTGTCGGTCAAGGATGCACCGTCGAGGGGCGCGAGGTCGCCGTGCTGGGCAACACCAGGCCGGGAATCACCAGGCGGCAACGAAGGCATCTCGGAGTTGGCCGGTCGCAAAAATGCGGCCGGCGCGATGGTCGCGGTCGCGTTGGGGAAACGGCTGCGCACGGCGTCTACCCATCTCTCGGCATCCGCCAGGGTGTCGAAATACCCCATATGGAGATACAAATGCTCACCGCCATCCGCTTCACGTTCGCGACTCGTGAAGAAGGTGAAGGATCTCAGCTGCGGTGATTGGGGAGGCCGAATGGACACCGGCCCAGCCAGGCGGCACAGCGTGAGGATGAAATGGCCCGTACGATCTTGCGCCCGATGCACTGGACGGGTGTTCGATGATCCAGCGGGCTTTTCTGATGTTGATGTCATACGCTCCCCTCAAACGAACGTTCCAATCGCGGTCGGGGGAGCGCCAGAGCGAATGTAGCCGAGCTTGCACGCTCACACCTGGCGGTGGAGTGGCAACCCCGCTGTCATAGGCCGTTACGCCCTTAGACCGGTAGCTTTGCGTCCCCGCCTTTCGAACGGGTTTGCCCTTGTCGGTTCTGGCTCGACCTCAAGGAGCATCACCAATTCCGGAAGGACCCCGGAACAAGTCGCATCTGAGATCGCGCTCACTCAAGCATGGCCGCTTGAGAACGATATGTCTAGTGGCATGACCCACTTCCTAGGGCCGCGGAACGCCTGGCGGTTATAAGTATCGTTCGAGCACTGAACTATCCCTGCCTATTCAAGGCTGTAGAGCGGCGGGCGGCAGAGTGATGACCGGGTACCGCCAACGGGCCATCTCGCACATGGGGAGCTCATGCCGCCCGACAACTGCGCGCCCGTGCCGACGCCCCTCTTTCGGGAGAGCCCCGGGTTCGGCGAAAGCGGTGCCATGCCTCGCCGCGACTACGCACGGGCGCGGCGATTCTGCACATGTCGTCGTTTCGACAGTTCATTTCCTGAGGTGAAACAGTGCATCAAACGCAGATGGATTGTTCACCGCCAGTTGAGACCCTAACTTCCATCCAACGGAAGTCACAGTCAATGGTGTGAATCTGTTGCCTTTATCCACGCGTTCGGTCGCAACTTTCGAAAGGATTTCAGCATGCGTAGGTCAGCAGTTTCTCTGGTAGCCAGCGCACTCCTCTTCGGCGTAGTACTCGTTGCGGGAGCTGAGGCTCCAGATGAGTCGACCGCCGGAGAATCATCCGATGCGGTGACCGGAACCCAGTCGGTCGGCACCTTGGATCTGACGGGCGGAAGCGTCGCTGCCGGCGTAGGCTTTACTTGGGGCCACGGCCAGCTCAACTACGGCGGGCAGTCCCATCCATTCAAAATCTCGGGACTGTCGCTGGTCGATGTTGGCGCGGCGAACATCTCGGCATCCGGGCACGTCTATAGTCTGAAGAACCTGGCGGATTTCAACGGCAATTATGTCGCGATGTCGGCCGGCATGACGATCGCCGCTGGCGGGTCGGCAACCTACCTGAAAAATGAACACGGTGTAGTCATCACGCTGCACTCCACGGACGTCGGACTGCGATTCAATCTGTCGGCTGATGGCATCAAGGTGAAGCTGGCGAGCTGACCCACACCTCCGCCGTGCGGCGAAGCACGGCTTGTTGCGTGCGCAACTGGGACCGCGGAATGCGAACACCGGCGGGTCGGCGACCCGCCGGAGCTGGGCGCTGCACGAGCGGCCTCTGTGGTTGCGCGTCGCGGGGAAATGCATCACGATCGTATTCGCCCTGCGGGACCCCACCAGTCGCATCTTGACTCTGCTCATGCTGGTTGCGGCCGCTCGGCCAACTGGTTAACGGACACTGCTCCTTCTGCTCGAGTGCCTGTGGCAGTGCGCCGGGCCGGGACTTTAGACCTCGCGAGGGAGTTTGCCGAGCCGATATACCGAGAACGGGCATAAATAGAGAATAGAGCTATGAACGAACCGGCTGGCGAGTTGCAATTACCCAACGACCAGGACGCCACGACTTACAGCCGAAGCGCCGACAGCCCCTCGAGGCAAGGTGTTGAACAGCAGCGAGCGAGCGTGCGGATGGCGTCGCTGGCAGCCAATCTGTCGCCGCCGCTCGTCGTGGACCTCGATGGCACGCTGGTACAGACCGATCTCCTCATCGAATCTGTCAGCAGATTACTGCGCCAGCAGCCACGGGCGCTCCTCGCCTTGCCCTGGTGGCTCCTCAAAGGAAGGGCTAACCTTAAGCGAGAGCTTGCCCGGCGCGTGGAGCTCGATCCAACTCTCCTTCCCTATCGAAGTTCGCTCCTCGACTACCTCCATACCGAGCACGCCAAAGGCCGCTCGATCATTCTCGCGACGGCCAGCGATCGCCAGCTCGCCAACCAGGTGGCGGATCACCTGAAGCTCTTTGATCTGGTTGTGGCCAGTGACGGCCACACCAATCTCTCCGGCGAGCGCAAGCGGAGACGTCTGGTTGAGCAATTCGGAGAAAGAGGCTTCGACTACGTCGGGAACGAGTCCCGCGACCTCGCCGTCTGGTCTTCGGCGAGGAAAGCAATCGTAGTCAACCCGAACCCACGGCTCTTGCGAGCTGTCGCCAGGGTTGCCGAGTGCGAAAGCGCATTCGCCTCTCGCGGTGCGAGTCTTCGCGACTACCTGAGCGCGTTGCGCCCCGAGCACTGGCTGAAGAATCTTCTGGTGTTCGTACCTCTTTTTGCCGCGCACCTCTTTTTCACGCCGCTGGCGGTGGCGAAGACGCTCGTCGCGTTCGTGGCGTTCTGTTGTTGTGCCTCCGGTGGCTACCTGCTCAATGATCTGCTCGATCTGCAGGCCGATCGCCGGCATCCACAGAAGCGCATGCGTCCCTTCGCATCAGGACGATTGCCGCTGGCTTACGCTCTCGTGATGGCACCGGTGATGTTTTTTCTCGGGTGTGTGCTTGCCGTCGTGGTTTCCTGGCTTTTGCTGGGGATTCTCCTCCTTTACTTTGCGCTGACGCTCGCTTATTCCCTCGAGCTCAAGCGAGTGGCGCTCCTGGACATCCTGGTGCTCGCCAGTCTCTACACGCTGCGTATCGTTGGCGGAACGGCAGCGATTGCTGTTTGGCCATCCGTGTGGCTGTTGGGCTTCTCGATGTTCTTGTTTACCAGCCTGGCGTTCGTCAAGCGCTACGCGGAGCTCGTCATCATGCGTGGCGTGGAAGGTGATCACGCCACGGCGCGAGGCTACGAGCTCAGTGATGCTGAGCTGCTCGCTTCCAAGGGCACCGCCAGCGGCTATGCGGCCGTCCTGGTTCTGGCGCTGTACATTGCGAGTGGCGCCGTTAAGGCCAACTATTCGAGGCATGAGCTGATCTGGTTGCTGTGTCCGTTGCTGCTTTATTGGCTCGGCTATCTCTGGCTCATCGCGCATCGTGGCAAGATGTTCCACGATCCCCTCGTGTATGCGCTGCGTGATCGCACCAGTCGAATTCTGATCATGCTCATGCTGGCGACGGTCCTGCTGGCCATCTGATTGCTCGGGAAATATAGACGCGAAAAGCTCCTTGGATGGCATTGAAACGCTTCCCGCGTGCCAACCGTCTGCCCGGGCGATTCCCGCTTGGCTTGTTCGCGCTTGCCGGTATGCAGATCCTGCTTGCGTCGAACAGAGCCGCCGCTGACCCGGGAGTTGCAGCGCCAAATGAGCCGACGGCCCCGCGACCTGCGGTGCCGCGGTCCGTTGTGGACCTGCAGCCCTTTCGCCAAGCCAGTTCAAGCCGGATCGAGTCCGAGAACGGCGCGTCTGGAACGGCCACGCTCATCAACCTCAATCCGACAATCAACGCATGGTATCTGCTGAGGGTCGTTTGGCAGGACGGTTCCGAGTCGTCCTATCATCTGGAAAACCCGCAGCCGCGTTCACAGACCCTGGTCCTGGATCCGAAGTATCCGCTGGGCGTCGAGTTACTCGAGGGCAGCGCCCGCCATCAGTGCAACCTGTTTGCAGCCACAGCCAACCCCACGCTGGTCGAGGCGAGCAAATCGCACGTGCCCTACGCATCGTTGTGCGAAGGACGCCTCCTCCTGCGGAACCCGGTCAAGGGACATCTCACCCGCTTGGAAGCCGAGGCTCAATTCGTGCGCAATCAGGTCTGGGGCGGGGAGAAAATCACGGTCATCTTCCACCACCTCCTTGAGGACAGCCACCGGGAAACGGCGCAGCTGAACGCTGCGGCACAACAAGGTAGTGCGACTGCGGTCTCAGCGGCGGATAACGCTCCGCTTCCTGCCCTCATCGATGTCAAATATGCGGACCGCGTGCTGACTCCAACTGGGCTGGGATTAGCGCTCGAAAACGGGCATGGAGAGCTGCGACCGGGAGCCTGGTACGCCGCGAGCGGCAATCCGGGTGTCTACGTGAGCGTCATCGAACCGCAGTTGATTGATACGGCGATTCTCGAGAGTCACCGGGCGACGGTCAACGCGCTCGACTCGGTCGAGGCTTCATCTCTCTGTTACCTTGTCGCCTTCGACCTCGATCGCTTCGACTTGGGCTATGCACTCGGGACCGAAAACCCTTCGGTCGAATGGTCGGAGCACATCCAACCGCAAATGAGAGACCCCAGGCTGCCGGGCCCCGATGGCATCGGCACCATCGCCCCGTTGATTGCGACTGGCCTGATCACGCCCGGGTCTGCCGGGATCACCGTGGCGACTTTTGCCGGCGGGTTCAAGCGCGCGCATGGCGCTTTCAAATATGGGCAACTGGCCACCGTTAACCACGGCAGCCATTACGGGTTCGTGGAAAATGGCGTGGTCTTCAGCGAGTTGCAACCGGGCTTGGCAACGCTGTTTGTGCTCGAGGATGGGTCGGTGCATATGAAGTCCTGGGAGGCGCGCGATGAGAGTCTTTTAGGGAAGATCAGGTACGCGCGACAGAACGGTGTCCCCCTGGTTGAGTTCGATGAGCGATCGCAGTCGACGGTTCCGGGGCAGCTCGTGAACCAGTGGGGTCCCGGAAACTGGTCCGGTTCCGAGGACATGAAATTGCGCACGTTGCGTGCCGGTGCTGCCCTCCAATGGAACGGTAAAAAGCATTACCTCATATACGCCGTATTTTCCGATGCCACCCCGTCGGCGATGGCTCGCGTGTTTCAGGCCTACCGCTGCCGTTACGGCATGCCCCTGGATATGAATGCGCTCGAGCACTCCTACTTCGCGCTTTATCGCCGGACAGGGTCACAGCTATATGTCGATTACCTGATCGACGGCATGAGCGAGGTGGACAAAACTGACTCCGGGGGAACGGTGCCGCGTTTTCTCGGGTATCCGGACAACAGGGATTTCTTTTTTGTCATGCGACGTAGCCAGTGAGCGGAGGAACGATGAAACCACTCCGTGCCTCATTGTCGGGGCTGTTGCTTTTCGTCGGGCTGGTTTTGGCTGCTGCCGACTCGTTCTCTGCGCCGAACGAGGTGCTGGAACAGCAGAATGAAGCCCTGTTCCGGGCTTTGCAGCGGGAGCACGCGCTTTCGGACGAGCAGGTAAACGCTATCCGGAAGATATTCTCCGGGTCGCGAATAATCGGACAGGGCAACCCGGCGGTAACTCAGCACCCCGTGACGCCCGAGCAATGCAGCGCAAAAGTCAGTGACTCGGGGTTCCATTACGGGAACCCTCGCTTTGAGCAGATCTGCAAAGCGAAGTACATGGCTCCCTTATACGACCCCTCCAAGGAAAGACCCGAGGACGCCAAGGCGTGTATCGATCAGTTTGAGTTTCCCGACATTCCCTGCACCTATCCGGTGGTTTGGGTCAAGGCGCGCGAAGCCGCCGAGATCTGTTGGGCCATGGGCAAGCGCCTTTGCGACGCCCACGAGTGGGAAGGCGCGTGCGCCGGAGCCCTCAAGCCTCCGGACTATCGCTTCGATCTCGCGCGCGGATTGGCCCCTGAAGATGCCATTCACCGCATGCGCATTGCGCACAACCAGGTTGCCAGCGCCAGCAAATCTTGGAGTTACGGACCGACATATCAAACAGGGATTTGCGCCACCGGAAGCACAAAGACCCCGGGTTGCAACGGCGGCAGTTGGACCGGATGCGGCTCAAACACCTATCCAACCGGGGACTTTCCGGCATGCAGGAGCTCGTTGGATGTCTACGACCTCAACGGCAATGCCGCGGAACACATGAATCTGCCGCTCAACGAGAGCCAGATGTCGAGTCTCGGCAGCAAGGAGCTCGGTTATACGGAGATGAAAGGCAGCTGGTTCATTTTCGAC
>Ga0187783_10000187_pt1 | contig 47096 bp, 50 predicted proteins | sample 1015_SJ02_MP02_2_FD_132471 | JGI IMG/M metagenome (GOLD analysis project Ga0187783, IMG submission 132471) | Tropical peat soil microbial communities from peatlands in Department of Meta, Colombia - 1015_SJ02_MP02_20_MG | ecosystem: Environmental > Terrestrial > Soil > Wetlands > Peat | place... | reverse complement strand
GACCGCGCCCGGGTTCGCGAGGAACGCCGCCTTTATCCCTCGGACCCCGGCAATCCCCTGCCACCCCGAGGTTCTCGGCGTCCGCGCATGGACATCAAGGCGCATGTCCCGATCCGGCCGTCGACGAGCGACCTGTGGTTCCTGGCCTACCTGCCGCTCGCGATCTCCGACGGGATCGCGACCCCGCTGATCCCCCTCCTCGCGCTCCAGAAGTTCTCGGCGAGCGCGTTCGCGGTGACGATCATCATCGCGGCCTCCGCGATGAGCCAGGTACCGTTCACGATCCTGTGGGGGAACCTGTCCGACCGGGTCGCGCACCGCAAGTACTTCCTCGTGGCGTCGTTCCTCGCGACCGGTGTCAGCATCATCGCGATCGCCCTCGCCCGCGACATCCTCACCTACTTCTGGCTGAACATCGCGGAGGGCCTCGCGTCGGCGGCGAGCGCCCCGATCGGGACGATGCTCCTGCTCGAGACCCGCCACAAGCGCTGGTGGCCGACCGACATCGGCTTCTTCGGTCTGATCTCGGGCCTCGGGTCGACAGCGGGCCTCGCGCTCGGCTTCGTCTGGCTCTTCGTGATCGGGGTCAACGAGAACGTCATCGCGGCGATGACGGCGCTGCTGCTGCTCTCGGGCGCGCTCGCCCTGCTGTCCGCGGGCATCGCCTGGGCCTGGATCGAGGAGCCGAACGATCGCATCGAGCGTCGCAGCGTTTCCGACCTCATCCATCTCCATCCGGGAGTGACCGAACGCGTGCGACAGATCCGCACCCGCGTCGTCGGCATCATCGACCTGACCCGCTCGAGCGCGCAGAAGCTCCCGGGCAAGGAGTACCTCTTCCTCGCCGCGCTCGGGGTGATGAGCGCGGGCTTCGACATCTTCTACGGCCCGTTCCCGGTCTTCCTCTGGCGCAACGCTCACTTCACCGACGCCGGCGTCTTCATCGTCTACCTGGGCGCGGCGGTCGCCTCGACGGCGCTGTTCTTCCACTCGGGCCGGGCGGTCGACACGCACTCTCCCAAGCGGATCTTCCTCGGCTCGCTGGCCGGGCGCGTCGGGCTGATGCTGCTGTTCCTGTGGGGTCCGCTCTACGTCCTCTTCGGGCTCGGCAGTCCGGCGCTCCTCGGCTGGCTCACGCTGCTCAACGGGCTGCTCGGCGTCACCTGGGCGTTCATCAGCACGGCGAGCACGCTGTTCCTCGTGCGGCTCGTGGGCCGCTCGGCGCGCGGTCGGGCGCTCGGCCTTTATAGCGCGGTGGCGGGCGCCGGCGGCCTCATCGGGACCCTGCTCGGGGGCTGGCTGTACGCGACCTGGGGGGTCCACCTCACCTACTCGCTCGCCGCGCTCATCGTGATCGTCGGCGGCCTGATGCTCGCGCCGATCCCGTTCCACCTGTTCCGACTGCCCCACAGCGCGGGCCACCGGCACCCGACGCTCGCGCGCAGCACGCGGGCGGCCGTCCCCGCGCCGCCCCGCCGATGGGACGGCGCGGAGCTCACGCGAAGAACGTCTCCCAAGTGAGCGTGCGGATCACGTAGCCGAGCGCGAGGTTCGCGAAGAACGGCTCGAGCTCGCTCGGATAGCCCTCGAGCCGGCAGGAGCGGAAGCCGAGCTGCACGGTCGCGACGGACTCGTTCCCGCGCAGGATGCCGAAGCGGCCGGTGAGGCGCTCGTTGATGGTGAGGTGCACCCCGTTGTAGTCGACCGTCATCGGGCCGAGCGGCTGGGAGACCGTGCGCCAGCGCTGGTCGCCCACCTGGATCCGGATCTCGTCGTTCTTGCGCAGGTAGGTGACCGTCGAGTGGACCTCGGCCGGGCGGCCGGGCAGGAACGTGTGGTACTCGGTGGAGAACAGCGCCGCCACGGCGGCGCCGACACCCTGCTGCTCCGACTGGACGGGCCGGCACTCCCAGAGCGCGTCCCCGACCTTGATCTCGATGACGTTCCTCAGCACGCGGGCCGTTGCGAGGATCATCCGCCGCCTTCGACGGCGTCCTGCACCGCCCCTTGACTAATTAATGTCGGCCGCGCTCGCGCGCGCTGTGGCGGAGGGCGCCTGGCGGCCCCCCGAGCGGGAAGAACGGCTCGGTCTCGGCTTCTACGCTACCGACACTCCCGGCGTCGTCGGGGCGCTGAAGGCGTCGGCCGAGGCGTTCCGGGTCACGGAGATCTCGAGCCATCCGCTGCCGGACCCCGAGGGCAGCTACGTCGTCCTCACGCTCGCCAGCCGGGACTGGGAGCAACACGAGCTCGCGGAGGCGGTGGCCCGCCGCCTCCACCTCGCGCCGGGCTCGGTCCACTGGTCCGGCACGAAGGACCGGCGCGCGGTCTCCCAGCGGCTGTTCTCCTATCGAGGCCCACCCCCCGAGACCGATTTCGGGCTGCGCGATGTCGAGCTCCGGGGCTGGTACCGGGCACGCGACGGCCTCGTGCTCGGGCACCACTACGGGAACGCGTTCGACATCGTCGTCTCCGAGCTCGCTCGGGGGACCGAGGCGGCCCTCGAGTCGTTTCGGCGCACCGAACGGAGCCTGCGGGAGGGCCCGGGATTCCCGAACTTTTTCGGGCCCCAGCGCTTTGGAGAGGTGCGGCCGGTCACCCACGAGGTCGGGCGCTGGATCGTTCGGGGAGATCTGGCGCGCGCGGTCGACGTCTATCTGGCGGAGCGCCCGGTGGAGGGCGAGCCCGGCCCGGGCGACGCGGCCCGCGTGGCGTTCGCCGAGCACCACGATCCGGCCCGTGCGCTCCGAGAGTTCCCGGCGACCTACCGGTTCGAGCATCGCCTGCTCGAGCACCTCGCGCGGGGGCATTCCCCCGAGCGCGCCCTGCGCGCGCTCTCGCGGGATCTGCGGACGCTCTTCGTGCATGCCTATCAGTCGTGGATCTTCAATCGGTGGCTCTCTGACCGCCGGGCCGGCGGCCTGCCGCTCGACGGACCCGTCGAGGGCGACCGGATCGTCCGGATCGGCCGCGATGGCACGATCCGGGGAAACGATTCCGTGCCCGTCGAGGCGGATAACCGGGCCGAGTGCGCCGAACTCGTCCGCCGGGGGGGCGCGCGGGTCGGTGGCCCGATCGTCGGCTTCGACTCGCCGCCATCCGTGGGGGAGGCGGGTCGCCTGCTCGAACGGATCCTCGCGGAGGAGGGGATCGAGCGCGCGCAGTTCGCGGTCCGGGCGGCGCCCGAGCTCGCCAGTCGGGGGACGTACCGACCGATCGTCGTGCCGGCGCCGCCGATGGGACTCGCGGGAGAGGAGGGGGCGGTGCGGTTCCGCTTCGCCCTGCCGAAGGGCGCCTACGCGACCGTGCTGCTGCGCGAGTACCTCAAGGACGGGGCGCGCCGGACGTCGTCGGCCGCGGGTGCAGGATAGCCTACTAATACTCAACCGCGGGCTCGAGCCGCGTCGATCCCGGCCTCCATGGCGACCGATTCTCCTCGACCGTTCGTGATCCCGGTGCGCTCCTCGCGCCCGTTCCGTCCTCCCGAGCTGAGCGGGGGCGTCGCGCGCGTGCCGACCGGGGTGCCCGACTTCGACTACCTGACCGGCGGGCTGCCCGCCGGGTCGGTCGTCCTCCTGTTCGGAACCGCCGGCGCGGGCCACCAGGAGTTCGCGCTCACCTCGGCCGTCCACCTCATGCTGCGCTGGGACGACCCGCGGCTCCACCGCTTCTTCCTCGGCCAGGCGAAGGGCCCGTTCTCCTACCCCCAGTCGGTGATCTATCTCAGCACGAGCCGATCGCGCGAGCAGATGATCGGCGAGATGCGGGGCGCCTTCGACGGCGTCTACTCTACCGTGCTCGACCGTCACCTCATCTTCGGCGACCTCTCGAGCGCCTACTTTGCCGACACGGTCGTGCCGGCCTCGTGGTCGAGCGTGCCCCGGCCGCTGCTCGCCGCCACGACCGCGCCCGCGCCCCCCACCGAGGGACCGCTGCGGGCGCTCGCCGACGCGATCGACGGCATCGAGGGGAACCAGCTCGTCATCCTCGACTCCCTCACCGACCTGTTGGTCCGGCGCGGGGTCGAGTCATCGGACGTGCTCGCGCTCCTCAAGGGGCTGCGGCGGAGGGCCAAGGAGTGGGGCGGCCTCGTCTACGTGGTGCTGTCCGAGGGGGTGGCCCCGGCACCGGTCGAACAGGCGGTGCTCGACTCGGTCGACGGCGTGCTGCACTTCAGCTGGCTCGCCAGCGCGACCTCGAGCCACCGGCAGCGCGCGATGCTGATCGAGAAGTTCATGCCGGTGCTCGCCCGCCTGCCGGTCGAGCACCAGGGCCGGTTCGTGATCCAGGTGAACTCGAAGAGCGGGTTGGTGACGACGCAGTATGAGCGGGTCTGAGTCGGCGCGTCCGCGGGTGCCGACCGGCATCGGCGGGCTGGACGAGATGCTCGGCGGAGGGTTCCCCAAGGGCCACGTGGTGCTGGTCACCGGACTCCCCGGCACGGGCAAGACCTGCTTTGGCCTGCAGTTCCTCCTGGCCGGCGCGCGGGCCGGGGAGAAGGGCGTCTTTCTCTCCCTCGAAGAGGATATCCCGCAGCTGCTCGAAACCGCACGGCAGTTCCGCTGGCCGGTGGACGCCGCGGTCGACGCGGGGACCCTCAAGGTCGTCCGGCTCGACCCGCGCGAGACGCGCCAGAGCCTCCACCGCGTGCAGGGGGAGCTCGGCGAGGAGCTCGCGAAGCTCGGCGCGCAACGGCTGGTCGTCGACTCGGTCTCGCTGCTCAACATGCTGAGCGACGACGAGCCGAACCGACGCGCGACGCTCTTCGCGCTCGCCGGTGCCTGCCGCAAGGCCGGTGCGACCGCGGTCCTCACGGCGGAGGCGGACCCGCGTCACCCCGAGGTGAGCCGGGACGGGCTCAGTGAGTACGTCTCGGACGGCGTCCTCGTCCTCGGCTACAGCAGCGGCGCCGACGGCCACCGCATCGGCCTGTCGCTGCGGATCCTCAAGATGCGCCGGACGGCGCATGCGCGCACGGTGCAGCCCTACGCGATCGGCCCGGGGGGGATCGCCGTTGACGCGAAGGCGGTCGACTTCGGCGCCCCGTAGCCCGGGGGGGCGCAAGCGGCAAGCCCTCATCGGCCTCTCGGGCCGCGCCGTGCCATGCACTGGACACTGTACGTCGACCTCGATGCCTACTACGTCGCCTGCGAGAGCCGGGACCGGCCCGAGCTCCTCGGTCAACCGGTGATCGTCGGGCCATCCCCGGCCGCCGGGCCGACGCGGGGGGTCGTCCTCTCGGCGAGCTACGAAGCGCGGGCCTTCGGCGTCCACAGCGCCCAGCCCGTGGCGCAAGCGGCCCGGCTCTGCCCGAACGCGATCTGGGTACCGGCCGACTTCGCCAAGTACGGCCGCGTCGCCGAGGAGGTCCGGACGCTCCTCCGACGCTTCTCGCCCGAGGTGCTGCCGCTGAGCATCGACGAGGCGGCCGTCCGCCTCGACGTGGCAGATGCCGAGACGGCCCGCTGCCTCGCGCTGACGATCCAGCGGGCCCTCGCCGACGAGCTCCACCTGCCAGCCTCGATCGGCGTCGCGACGAGCCGTGTGGTCGCCAAGATCGCCAGCGATCGCGCGAAACCGGGCGGGATCCAGGTGGTGCGGGCGGGCGAGGAGGCGCGCTACCTCGCCCCGCTGCCGGTCCGCGCTATCCCCGGCGTCGGGCCGAAGACCGAGGCCCGCCTGCGAGCGGCCGGAGTGACGACGATCGGCGAGCTAGCGTCCCGGCGCCCCTCCGAGCTGCGATCGAGCGCCGGCGGCTTCGCACGCGACCTCGTATTGCTCGCCCGGGGCGAGGCGACCGATCCCACGGAGGTGGATTCCGGGCCGCGGTCGCGCTCCACCGACCGCACGTTCGCTCGGGACGCCACGACCTGGAGCGAGCTCGCCGACGCCCTGCGGCCGCTCGCGGTCGACCTCGCATCAAGCCTCGAGAGCGAAGGGCTTCGCTACGCGACGGTCGGGGTCGCGTTCCGCTGGGCGGATTTCCAGCGATCCCAGCGCAGCCGGTCCCTCGGCGCCGCCCACGAGGGTCCCGAGCCGCTCGTCGCGGCATCGCTGCGCCTCGGACGGGAGCTGTGGGCGTCGGAGCAGGCCCGGAGGGGCCGCTCGGTCCGCACCGTCTCGGTGCGAACCGAGCACCTGTCGGAGCGAACGCAGCGCCAAGCGTCGCTCGACCACTTCGCGCCCGCGAACGAACGGTCGCCCGGGGCCGATCCCGGGGCGCGGGCTCAATAGACCCGGCCTCCTCCGCTCGACCGCGATGTCGGAGCTGCGACGGGACCCGTTCACGGGTCGCTGGACGATCATCGCCGAGGGCCGTGGCGCCCGACCCAACGAGCACTCGGCCCCGGCCCCCGTCCAGATCGACGATCCGGACTGCCCGTTCTGTGAGGGGCACGAGGCCCGGACTCCGCCCGAGCTCGCTGCCCTGCGACCGACAGGCTCCCGGCCCGACGGGCCCGGCTGGTCCATCCGAGTGATCCCGAACAAGTTTCCGACGGTCGACCTGAGCCCCGCGCGCCCTCTGAGCCGGGCGCCGTTTCAGCGGGCTGCCGCTCGCGGGGTCCACGAAGTGGTGATCGAGAGCCCCCGCCACGCGCCGGGGATGCCGTACCTGGATGCCGCGGCGCGTCGGTCGCTCTTCCGGATGTACCGCGAGCGCCTGCGCCTGCTCGAGTCGCGCTCGGACATCGCCGGCGCGGTCCTGTTCGAGAACTGGGGGCCGGAGTCCGGCGGGACGCTCTGGCACCCGCACGCCCAGCTGGTGGCGACCGAGCAGCGCCCGCGGCGGCTCGAGGAGGAGGCGGCCCGGTTCGGCCCGGGCTCCTCGGGAGGCGGGGACGACTGCCCCCTGGAGGCGACCACGCGCGCGGAGCGGACCGAGGCTCGCCGCGTGATCGTCGAAGACGAGCACTTCACCACGGTCGCTCCCTTCGGCTCGGAGCACCCCTACGAGATGCGCATCGTCCCGCGGGTCCACCGGCCGTCGTTGGCCCAGGCGACCGAGGCGGAGGTCGACGCGCTCGCCGATCGGTTGCCCGCGCTCCTGCGCGCGCTCGACGCGGTCGTGCCGGGAGCCTCGTTCAACTGGTGCGCGCACGGCCTGCCCGAGCGCCTCGGCGCGCCGTTCCACTGGCACATCGAGGTGGTCCCCCGGCTGGTCCGGCCGGACGGCTTCGAGCTCGCCGGGGAGCTGCCGGTGAACCCGGTCTCCCCCGAGACGGCGGCAGAACGGCTCGCCGCGAGCCTGGCGTCGACCGCCGGATCGGGCGCGCACAAATCCTAAACGCTCGCCGCCGGTCGTGCGAGCGTGTCGGAGCTGCGCGAGCCGATCGTCTCACTGCTGGGGCACGTCGACCACGGCAAGACGACCCTGCTCGACCGGATCGCCGGGAGCGTGCGCGCCTCGAAGGAGGCCGGCGGGATCACCCAGCACATCGGTGCGATCGAGGTCCCGGGGGCGACGGTGCGCCGCCTCTGCGAGGGGATCCTGCGTACCGAGCAGCTGTCGGTCCCCGGCCTACTGTTCGTCGACACGCCGGGCCACCGCTCGTTCGAGACCCTGCGTCGCCGCGGCGGCGCGCTCGCCGACCTCGCGATCCTGGTGATCGATGTGCGCGAAGGCGTGATGCCCCAGACCCGCGAGTCGATCCAGATCCTGCGCCACGAGAAGACGCCGTTCGCGATCGCGCTGACCAAGATCGACCTGCTCAGCGGTTGGCGCAAGCCGGCGGGGCCGGTGCACCTCACCGAGCAGATCGCGAAGTCGCCGGAGTTCTCGAAGACGCTCGACCAGCGGCTCTACGCGATCGCCGAGCAGCTCGACCAGCTCGGCTTCTCGGGCGAGCGGTACGATCGGGTGAGCGACTTCACGCGCAACGTGGGGCTCGTGCCGGTCTCGGCCAAGACCGGCGTCGGCGTCCCGGAGCTGATCGCGCTCCTCGTGGGTCTCTCCCAGCGGTTCCTGAAGGAAGAGCTCGCGCTCGTCACGGGAGGCGGGGAGGCGACCATCCTGGAGCGGAGCGACCAGAAGGGCGTCGGCCCCGTCGGCAACGTGATCGTCTACAAGGGGCGCCTCGCGGTCGGCGACGAGATCGTCGTCACCGGCCGCAGCGAGCCGTTCTCGACCCGGGTGCGGGGGATCTACCGGCCGGTGCCCCTCAAGCCGGGCACCGCCTCCAAGCAGGTGAAGTTGCGCTCGCTCGAGGAGGTCGTGGCCGCCGCCGGGGTCTACCTCGCCGCGCCGGGAGTCGAGGACGCGATGCCCGGTGGCCTATTGAAGGTCGTCCGCAGCGAGGAGGACGCCGCGGCGGCCCGCTCCGAGCTCGCGCAGGAGGCCCAGCCGGTGGCGGAGCTGGCGGAGAGCGGGGTCGCGCTCTGCGCGGACGCGCTCGGCGGACTCGAGGCCCTCGCCTTCGAGTGCCGGGAGAACAAGATCCCGGTCCACGAGGCGTCGGTGGGTCCGGTGTCGCGCCCCACGATCATGCGCGTCGCGGACGTCAAGGACCCGTCGCATCGGGCGGTCCTCGCCTTCAACGTCGCGGTCCTTCCTGACGCCCAGCCGGAGCGAGAGGCCGGCGCGGTCCGCGTCTTCCGCAGCGACGTGATGTACCGCCTGATCGACGAGTACAGCCGCTGGCGCGACGAGCGGCTGCGGGAGCTCCGGGCACAGCGCCGGCTCGAGCTCGCGCATCCGGCGAAGATCGAGATCCTCGCCGGCTTCATCTTCCGGGCGTCGAAGCCGGCGATCGTCGGGATCCGCGTCGTCGGGGGCACGATCCGTCCGGGCGTGCGCCTCATGAAGCCGGACGGCACGGAGATCGGCGTCCTCAAGGCGCTGCAGAAGGACGGTGATTCGGTACCCCAGGCCGAGGAGAACGCCGAGCTGGCCGCGTCGATCGACGGCGCCGTGGTCGGCCGCAACGTGCGCGAGGGCGATCAGCTGCTGGTCTCGATACCGGAGTCGGTGGCCCGCGTGCTGCGGGGTCAGGAGCTCACGCCCCGCGAGTCGGAGATCCTCGAGGAGGTCGCGCGGATCCACCGCCCGGCCCACCCGTTCTGGGGTCAGTAGGACCGCTCGCGCCTCAGCGATCGATCTCCGGGGCGTCGTCCAGTTCCCCCGGACCCGCATCGAGATCGTCGTCCAGACCGTCGTCGAGGATGCCCGCGTCCGGCGGCGGGACGGGCGGACGGCCGCCACCGTAGACACCGCCGCGCAGGAAGAGCCCGAGGAACAGCGCGAGCGCGCCGATGCCGAGCAGGAACAGGGAGCCGAGGAGCAGGACGAGCAGGGTCCAGGCCGGACCGGACGAGCCGGTCGCCGGATAGGACTCCACCAGGGTGGCGTTGAAGATCGCGACGGTCGCGTTCGGGTTGTAGACCTTGAGGAGCCAGGGGTTGGTCACCGCCCCGGTGTAGGTCCACCCGCCGGTCGTGCTCCACCAGACGGCCTGCGCCGGTCCGCTCGGGCACAGCGTCGCGTTTCCGGGCGAGCAGGGCGCCCCGACGTAGATCGCGACCTGCAAGGACTGGTTCGCCGACCAGCTGAAGACGACGGAGGCTGAGGAGACGAGCGCGCTCGAGATCACCTGGACGCTCAGCTGGTGCGCCCCCAGATCCGGAACGCTGACGTGCTGGAGCGTGGATCCGGAGGGCCCCGGCGTGATGCTGAACGCCGCCACGAGGACCCCGATCCCCACGACCGTGATGGCAATGCCGGTGACGAGGAGCCACGTACGCACGGAACCGCGGGAGACGGAAGTCGAGGAAAAGGCTTGGCTCGCTCAGGCGGCCCCGCGGACCCCGTTCCCCCACCGGGGCCGAGGAGGGGTCAGACGTATTAGGTGTGATGCATCCTAGAGTAACCGTGACAAGGTCTGTCACGCCCGCGGAAACGGCGGCCGGCGGCAGCCCGCCGGCGAGCCCGGCCTGCCCCATGTGCGGCAGCGCTCACCGGATCCAGGACCCCGTCCGGGCCGAGACCCACTGCGCGGAGTGCGGCCTGGTCTTCGACTCGAACGCGCTGGTGGCCACTGCCCCCCCCACCCCCGAGATCGGGGGCACGGAGGGGAGCGGACGCGGCATCGGTCCGTTCGTGGCCCCTGGGAACTCCAAGCGCGCGCTCGGCTCCACGCTGTCGATCGCACGGGACGGCCAGGGCCGTCGCCTCGACTGGCACCGACGCTACGAGTTCCAGCACCTCATGCGCGTCATGCAGCGACAGACCGCCCGCACGCCGGACGGGCCCGCGGATCGCTCTCCCGCGCGCAACGAGATCGGGCTTGCGTCCGAACGGCTCGGGCTTCCGCCGGTCGTCCGAGCCGAAGCCGAGCAGATCTACCGCGAGTCCCGCCGCCAGGGCCTCTTCCGGGGCCGCAGTCTGCCCGCGAGCGTCGGCGCTGCGGTGTACACGGCGTGCCGCCGATTCTCCGTTCCCCGGACCCTCGGCGAGGTCGCGGAGGCGGTGAGCGCGAAGCGCTCGGAGGTCGGACGGACGTTCAAGGTCATCCAGCGGGGCATCGGCCTGATCGTCCCGTCGGTCGGAACGAAGGCGTTCCTGCAGCGCTATGCCGAGGAGCTCGCGCTCTCGCCGCGGGTCCGCTCGGCGGTCGAGTCGATGCTGGACGAGACCCGGGACGATCCCGAGCTCTCGGGCCTGTCGCCCCACGGGCTCGTCGCCGCGCTGATCTATCTGGCGGCCGACCAGAACACCGAGCACCGCTCCCGCGCCGAGGTCGCTCGTGTCAGCGCGGTGACCGAGGTCACCCTGCGTTCCACGAGCCGCCTGCTCGAAAAGGTCTGGGGCGCGCGCGGGACGGCGCGGCCGAACGACGACCCGGCTAGCGGGTGAGGTAGTAACCCGCTGCCTTCTCCCGGACCTTCCGCCGGGCGAAGCCCTTCCCCTGCAGCTCCTGGAGCGCGTTCAGGACCATGGTCTTGGGCAGGCGCACGCTCTGGGTGATCCGCTCGGCGGTGCCCATCTTCTCTTCCGAGATCGTCCCCATCTCCTTCATCGCCTTGTAGACCTTGACCGCGTTGGCGGAGACCTCGTCCTCGATCGCCATGCCGATGCCCGGCCCCCCGACCGCTCCCGCCAGTTAACGGTGGCGCCGGGGACGGCAGCGGACTATTATCCCGCCCGACGTTGTCGCGCCGGGAGGGACCGTCGCGCGCGGTCGGCGGACACGCGGCCGGTGCGCGGGCCTCGCGGACCGCGCGCGCGCGGCCCCTGATCGGGAGGCACGCTGACCGAACCGGCCCTGACGGTGGTCTGGGATCCCCGTTTCCGACACTACGACCTCGGCCCCGACCACCCGTTCAGCGAGCGCAGTCGCGCGCTCGCGGTCGACCTCCTCGAGACGACGCTCGCCGAGCGTGCCGCGCCGCCGGTCGATTGGATGCGGGCGGTCTCGCCCGCCTCGCGCGAGGTCCTCGAGCGGTTCCACGACGCCGCGTACCTCGATTTCGTGGAGCGAGCGAGCGGAGAGGAGACAACGGTCGCGCTCGATGCCGGCGACACGCCGTCGTTCCCGGGTTGCTACGAGGAGGCGGGTCGGATCGTCAGCGGCGCGGAACGGGCCCTCGACTGGGTGCTGCATCACGATCGCCCCGCGTTCCACCCGGCCGGCGGACTCCACCACGCGCATCCCGAGCGCGCGAGCGGATTCTGCATCTTCAACGACGTGGCCGTCGCGATCGCGACCGCCGTCGCCGCGGGTCGCCGGGTCGCCTACCTCGACATCGATGCCCATCACGGCGACGGCGTGATGTACGGCTTCTATGCCTCGGGTCGTGTCCTCGACATCGACTTCCACCAGGACGGCCGCACGCTGTTCCCCGGGACCGGCTTCCCCCGGGAGTCCGGGACCGGCGACGGCGCCGGCCTCAAGGCGAACCTCCCGCTCGCGCCGCTTTCGGGCGACGAGGCGCTCCTGCCGCTCTTCCACCGGGTGGTGCCCCCGCTCCTGCGATCGTTCCGTCCGGAGGCGATCGTGCTCCAGCACGGCGTGGACGGCCACCTCGGCGACGCGCTCGCTCACCTGCAGTACTCCCCGGACGCCTATGCCGAGATCGACGCCAGCACGATCGAGCTCGCGCGCGAGCTCTGCCAGGGCCGCCTCCTCGTCACCGGAGGCGGAGGCTATCGGCCGGACGCGGTGGCCCGGGTGCTCGCGCGGGCCGGGCTGTTGCTCGCGGACGCGAAGCCGCCCGCGGGCACCGATCCGGTGCCGCCGGCCTGGCGGGATCGGTACCGGGCCGAGATCGGGGCGTCGCCGCCTCGCACGTGGGCCGATCCGGAGGAGCCGTCGCCGTCGCGCTGGCGACCGGAGCACACCGTGAAGCTCGTGGCCGAGCTGGAGTCGTCGCTCGGCGTGCACTTCCCGCCGCCGGACGACCCGTAGGCGTGAGCCCCCCGCTAGAGCCGGTCGCCCCAGGTCGGCCGGTCGAGCAGCTCGAGGTCGCTCGCGCGGATGCCGTCGGCGATGTCGTCGGCCGTGAGCGGACCGGGGTCCCCCCGCCGCCCGCGCGCCCGCACGTCCGCCCGGGCGAGCACGAGCGCGCCGATCGCCCGAAGGTCTTCGGCCACCCATTCTTCGACGCTTCCGTCACCGGCCTGCGCGGCCGCGAGCAGTGCCGTCCCGAACAGCGCGTCCCGCTCGAGCCAGTAGCGGAGGTACGCCTCGAGGAGCTCCCGGCCCGTGGCGTGGAGCGGCGGCGGCCGATCCGGGGCCGGGATCACACCGAGCGAGCGCTCGATGCCGCCGGCCGCTCGCAGCTCCAGCAGCTCCCAACCGCCGAGCGCCGCGGCGATCGCGACCGGACCGGGCCGCCCGTCGAAGAAGAGGGGCAGTCCCTCGAGCCCTTCGTCGGCCGGAGGTGGCTCGGGGACCGGAAAGTTCCCTGCTTCCGGCCAGGGCAGCCGACCGCGCAGTCGCGCGCGCACCTCCTGTTCGTCCGTCCAACGGCCGTCGCGCACGAGGGTTCGGACGATCCGTCGATGGTCGCGCGCGCCGACGCGGAGCCGGTCGGGGCGGGCCCACGCCGCCCGGGCCCGGGCGGCCGCGAGCTCTTCCGCGAGCCCGACCGGCTCGTCGCGCGACTGCGACGTCCGATACGCCAGCAAGCCCGTGAGGTCCAGACCGGGACAGCCGAGGACCACCGTCGCTTGCAAGCGGAGCCCCACGTGCACGGTGATCGGGAACTCGCGGCACGCGCTCGGCCGCGCGGAATGAGCCGCGCACCGGAGCTCCCGAAGGAACTGGCACGCACCGCCGAGCGGGCGCGCGGCGAGGAACCCATCCGCGGGGCTGCCCCGGAACTCGGCCTCCGGCGCGATCGCCAGGAGCTGAGGACGCTCCCGCGCTTCGATGCGAGGGCTCGCGTAACAGCAGAGACCGCAATCGGGCCGGCAGTCGAAGCGGAAGCCGCGCAGCAGCGCGGTATCGATCGGCAGCTCCGGTAGCTCGCGCGACGTAGGGCTCCTCGACCGCCGACGCGCCGACCGTATTAATGTCGGGGACCTCCCGCGTGCGATGGTGCAGGTCGCCAAGGACATCATGGACCCGTCGGTGCTCACGGTCGACGTCGACGCCGACGCGCTGGCGTGCGCGCGTTCGATGGTCGAGCGCCACAAGGGCTACGCCGTGCTCGTGCGCGCCGGCGCGATCGCCGGGATCGTCACCGAGTGGGACTTCCTCGCGAAGATCGTCGCCCCGGGGCTCGATGCCGCGCAGACGCCCGTCCGCGCGATCATGACCGCGTCGGTCGACTCCTGCGCACCGGAGACCCCCACCGACGAGGTGATCGCCACGATGGCCGAGCGCGGCATCCGCCGGATGGTCGTGCGGGCCGGGGACCGGGTGCTCGGGGTCATCACCTCGCGCAATGTCCTCCAGATGTTCCGCGAGTACGTGGACCGGCTCTCCAGCGAGATCGCGTCGTATCAGTCGCAGGCCTCTCCGCTCGGCTGAGCGAGATCAGGGTGTCGCGCTCGCCGTCGCCCGCACCGGCCCACCCCGGGCCGGCCCGCGGGCGCCGAGGTCCCCGATGAAGTACAAGTGGGTGGTCCTCTCCAACACGACGCTCGCCACGCTGATGGCGGCGATCGACACCAACATCGTGCTGATCTCGCTGCCCACGATCGGCCGGCAGTTGCCGGGCACCAGCGCCACGACGCTGCTGTGGATCCTGCTCGGCTACTCCCTGCTCACCGCGGTGGTCCTGCTCAACTTCGGTCGGCTCAGCGACATGTTCGGCCGGGTCCGACTCTACGTGCTCGGTTTCGCGATCTTCACGGCCGGCTCATTGGTCTGCGGCCTCTCCCAGACCGGCCTCGAGCTCGTCCTGTTCCGGCTCGTCCAGGCGATCGGCGCGGGCTTCCTGTTCTCGAACTCGGCGGCGATCATCACGGACGCCTTTCCGCCGAACGAGCGGGGCCGCGCGCTCGGCATCAACCAGATCTCGATCGTCGTCGGCGCGGTCGCCGGCCTGGTGCTCGGCGGGGTCATCACCTCCACCATCGGCTGGCGGTGGATCTTCTTCGTCAACGTCCCGATCGGACTGATCGCGACGCTGCGGGCCCGCGTCGACCTGAAGGAGCTCGCTCCCCGCGAGGCGACGCCCCGGATCGATTGGATCGGCAACATCGTCTTCGCCGGCGCGCTCACCCTCCTGCTGCTGGGGGTCACCCTCGGCGCGCTCGCGGATGTCTCGGCTCCCGTCGCGATCGCGCTCGTGGCGGTGGGGGTCGCGCTCCTTCCCGTGTTCGCCTGGGTCGAGTCCCGGGTCGCCTCCCCGATGCTGGACCTGAGCCTCTTCCGCAACCGTATCTTTGCGACGTCCTCGATCGCGACGCTGCTCAATTCTCTCGCGCGCGGCGCGTTCCTCTTCGTGCTCGTCTTCTACCTGCAGGGCCCGCCGCGCTACCTCGATCCGTTCACGGCGGGCCTCTTCCTGATCCCCGTCTCGGCCGCGCTGGCCACGTTCGGCCCCGTGAGCGGGTTCCTCTCCGACCGCTTCGGGCCGAAGTGGTTCCTGATCGCCGGGCTGCTCGTCTCGGCGGGCGGTTTCGTCTGGTTATCGACGATCGGCTCGAACGACTCGTTCGTGCAGCTCGCCGCCCCGCTCGTGCTCGTCGGCACGGGGATGGGACTGTTCGCCGCGCCGAACCGGGCGACGATGATGACCGCCGTCCCTCCGAGCCGCCGGGGCGTGGCCAGCGGCGTCGGCACGACCTTCCTCAACACCGGCGCGACGGTGAGCCTCGGACTCACCCTCCTGATCATGTCGACCGTCGTGCCGCGCAGCGCGCTCGAGGTGATCCTCACCGGCGGCACCGTGATGCACGGTCCGGTCACGGTCGCGAGCGGCTTCCTGCAGTCGATCCACCTGATCTTCCTGGTCTCCGCCGGGCTGATCCTGCTGTCGCTCGTCCCCCTCGCGCTGCAGCGGCCGCGCCGCCGCGCCCCGCCCGCGCCGATCGCCGACGCCGGGGATTGATCGCCGACGCTCAGGCCGTGGGGAGGAGCGTCCGGCGCGCGAGCAGCGTGGCGAGCAGGAAAATAACGACCGTCCAGGCCGCGAGCCCGGCGAGATAGACATACGGTGGGTAGGCGTAGTAGGCGGTCCCGAAGAAGTTCTCGCGCAGCACGTTGATCGCGAGGCTCACCGGGTTGTACGTCGCGACCGTCTGCAGCCAGGCGGGCATCGCGCCCCAGGGGTAGATCGCGTTCGAGGTGAACAGCACCGGCAGGTTGATCGCGTTCACGACCGCGAAGTACGACTGCGGTTGCTGGATGAGGAAGCCGAAGGCGACGAAGAGTCCGGCGAACATCGCGGAGACGAGCACGACCGCCACCACGATCTCGACGGCGCCGATCGCGGTCAGCGACTGGGTCACGTCGAGGCCGTTGAGGCTCGCGATGCCCGTGTGGCCCAGCAGGACGGCGAGCCCGAGGACGAAGAACGAGAGCAGCGTCGGCTGGACCGAGCCCGCCAGGACTCGAGAACCGAAGACGGCCCAGGAAGAGGCGGGCGACGCGGCGATCCGCTTGAAGATGCCGAAGAGCTTGTCGAAGATCACGTTCGCGCCGGTGAACAGCGTGCCGGTGAGTGCGACGAAGCCGGCCATGCCCACCGCGAACGACGAGAAGAAGTTCGGCGAGCTTAGGATGTAGCCCGGCGGCAGCGGATGCCCGCCGCCGGTGATGTTGGCGAACCCCTGGCCGAAGAGGGTCAGGTAGAGGATCGGGATCAGCAGGCTCGTGAAGAGCGCCGCCGGGTTGCGCGCGAGGCGCAGAAGCTCGCGCCGCGTCAGCGCGGTGATGGGGCGCGCCATCAGCGACCTCCCCGGCCCATGCCCTGACGCACCTGGCCGATCCGCACCGCCATGTCGGTCGCGGTCGGCCCCTCCTCCTCCCGGAACTCCCGGCCTGTGAACTCGAGGAACACCTCGTCCAGGCTCGGCCGCTTGAGCGAGACCCCGGTGACAGTCTCGCCGGCGCCGGCCGCGGCCTCCACGACCTGTGGGATCATCGCCTCGCCGTTGGCGCACTTGATGCGGTACGCCCCGTCCTGCGTTTGGACCGAGACCACGCCGGCGAGGCCCGAGAACAGGGCCGTGAGATTGTGGCCGGACTCCTTGAGGCGGATCGTGATGATGTCGCCGCCGAGCCGGTCCTTGAGCTCGGCCGGCGTGCCCGTGGCGACGATCTTGCCGTGGTCGATGATCGCGAGCCGGTCGCAGAGATTGTCCGCCTCGTCCAGGTAGTGCGTCGTGAGGAACACGGTGAGGCCGAGCTCCTTGCGGAGCTCCTGGATGTAGCGCCAGAAGCCGGCGCGGCCCTGCGGGTCGAGTCCGAGCGTGGGCTCGTCGAGGAAGAGGAGCCGCGGCGCGTGGACGATCCCCGCCGCGAGCTCTAAGCGTCGGCGCATGCCGCCCGAGAACGTCTTCACGGGGCGCTCGGCGGCGTCGGCGATCTGCATGCGCTCGAGCAGCGAGTCGATTCGCTGATTCGCTTCCGCGGTCGGGACCGCGTACAGCGCAGCCTGAAGCTCGAGGTTCTCGCGACCGGTCAGATCGCTGTCGGCGGTCGACTCCTGGAACACGAGCCCGATCCGGCGCTTCACCTCGGTCGAGTCCTTGGCGACATCGAGGCCGCCGACGCTCGCGCGGCCCTGGGTCGGGCGCAGGTTCGCGGTGAGCATCCCGACCGTGGTGGTCTTCCCGGCACCATTGGGCCCGAGGAAGCCGAACAGCTCGCCCTCGCGGACCCGGAAGCTCACGCCGTCCACGGCTCGGATCTTGCCGTTGTAGACCTTGACGAGCGCTTCGGCGATGATCGGATCGTCCATGCTGACCGGTCGGTCAAGGGTCGGACCAGATAAGGTTGGAACGCACCCGGAAGGCTCACCTCCGGTGGCCCCGAGACGCTCGGGGGCTTCCGGCGACCGCAATCCCTTTCCCCGCCGTTCGGCTCGACCGGGCGATGCGCGTCGGAATCCTCGGCAGCGGTGCGGTGGGACAGGCGCTCGGGCAAGCGTTCGCCCAGAAGGGTCACGACGTCGTCCTCGGAACGAAGAACCCGGGGAAGCCCGAGCTCGCCGCCTGGCAGCGTTCCGTCGGTCCGAACGCCGCGCTCGGGACGTTCCCCGAGGCCGCGGCGCACGGCGAGCTCGTCGTCCTGTGCTGCCTCGGATCGGCCGCGCTCACCGTGATCGACCTCGCGGGACCCGCTCGGTTCGACGCCAAGATCCTGATCGACGTCACGAACCCGCTCGATTTCTCGAAGGGCAATCCTCCGGGCCTGTTCGTGGGGACGACCGACTCGCTGGGCGAGCAGGTGCAGCACAAGCTGCCCCGAGCTCGGGTCGTCAAGTGCTTCAACGTCGTCCCGAACTCGGTCATGGCGAACCCGAACGTCGGCGGGGAGATGCCGGACATGATGATCGCCGGCAACGATCCCACGGCGAAGTCGGAAGTGGTCTCGATCCTCCGGCAGTTCGGTTGGCCGGGCGCGATCGACGTCGGAGGAATCGAGGGAGCCCGATGGCTCGAGGCGCTCGTGCCGCTCTGGGTGCGCGTCGCGTCCAGCTTCGCCAACTTCCGCGTCGCCTTCAAGGTCCTTCGTTAGCGTGGCCTTCGCGCGCGGCGCGGACGCCGGCGGCCCGTGGGACCCGGGAGTCGGACGAGCTTCCAGATCGTCTCGATCGGCCAGCGCCGCGCCCAGCGCTGGCCGGCCCGAGAGACGTAGGTGCTCTGGCGGGCCCCGACCGCGGACGGTTCGACGAGCCGCTCGACCGATAGTCCGCTCGCCCGGAAGAGATCGATCCATTCCCCGTAGGTGAGCTGGAACTCCGTGGAGCCGGGGGTGCGCAGCGCGTGGATCCCGAAGTAGGGCCGGACGAGCCTCTGCGTCGGCCGCCCGCTGCGCGGGCTCTCGCAGACGGACCGCCAGGGGCTCGCGTGAGCAAAGACGAGGTGCCCGCCGGGACGAAGCACACGGGCGGCCTCGGGGATTGTCCGCCGCGGATCGGCGAACGTCGTCGCTCCGTAGTCCGAGAGCACGAGGTCGAACGAAGCGTCCGCGCACGGCAACCGCTCGGCCCGCGCGCGCACGAGCGCGACGGATCGCCCGGCGGACCGCACCCGGGCGCTCGCCTGCGAGAGCCGCACGGGGGAGAAGTCGACGCCGATCACCCGCGCGCCACGCCGGGCAAGCGCGATCGACCACCAGGCCGCGCCGCATCCGAGCTCGAGCACGTCGCGCCCTCGGACCGGGCCCACCATCCGCAGGGTGTGCTCGGGGATCCGGAACAGGCCCCAGGCCTCCCCGCCGTCGCGGCCCAGGGCGTGGGCGTGCCGCCGTTCGTAGCGTTCGGCCGTCCGCTCCCAGGACGCGAGGTTGGAGCGCGCCGAGTCGGCGCGAGCTGTGGGGCGGGGGCGATGTGAACGGACCGACATGCCCCCGCGGGCTCTCGCCGCGGCGCCTTTAGGATTCGCCCGGAGCGTCCGGGTTTTCGAGGCGGGCGATGCCCGAGGCTCGTATGATAAGGACAGTGCCCTACCCTGCGCGATGGCGGGCCGTGGCGTGGCGGCGCCCGAGCTCGAGCTCGACCTCGGCGAGGAGGCGCGCGCCTTTCTTCGCACCCGCATCCCGGTGACGGCCACGGGGCTCGGGATCGGAAGCGCCTTCATCGGGATCGGGGGCTACCTCGTCGGCCCGCTCGCCCGAACCGGGCCGCTCGCCGACGAGGTCCTCGCGATCCTCCTGATCGTCCTCGGCATCGGGTTGATCCTCCTCAGCCTGCGCACGGGCCTCATCAACCCGGTCATCGCATTACGCGCGGACGCGCGCGGCTTCACCTACCAGTACCGCTGGGGCGCGCCCACCACGCGCCGCTGGTCCCGCGTGGGCCTCGTGCTGGTGCTGGACGACCTCGGCGCGGACCCGCGTTCGACCGCCGAAGCGCGGCGGCATGTGTTCTTCGCGGGTCCGGGCTCGGTCTACGGAAACCTGCCGGCGCAATCGGTCGGCCCGCTCCTCGACCTCGTCCGAGGTCACGATCTCTCAGTCGCCATGCACGAAGTGGACGAGCGTCGTGGCCGCGCGGTCCACCGCATCCGGAGGATCCGGATCAGCCGGCCCCCGGGGCCGTGAGGCGGCCCTCGGGCCGGCACCGTGCTCGCCACGGGCAGCCGGAGCTTTTTTGGTCGGTGGCTCCGTTCGACCGCCGCCCGGATGCGGAACATCGAGGCGCCGCTCGTCCCCGCCGAGTTCTGGAAGCGCCTGTCGGCCCGCATGGCCTCCCAGTTCCCGGGCTTCCGTAGCGAGCGAGCCGTCGCACCGCCGGGCCGCCGCGCTCCGTCCGGGCCCCCGTCCCTCGTGGGCCCCGCCGCCGGCCGGCTCTGGGAGCTCAGCTTCCTGGAGCCGCGGCTCTTCTCGCCCGAGATGCAGGTCGGGATCACGACCTCGGTGCGGCTCATCGACCCACCGGCGATGCCCCACTACCGGATGCCGTGGCTCTACGCCGGAATCCGGCCCCGGGTCTTCAGCCGCGGCTCGGTCGGCACGGACCGGATCCTCGAGCGGTACCGCCAGGGCCGGGGGAGCGCGAAGGGGACCCGAACCGGAGACGCCGACCTCGACCGGCGCTGGGTGGTCTACACCTACGACGCCGGGATGGCGGCCGTCTACCGGGAGGCCGAGGTCCACCGGTTCCTGCGCGCCGCGGCCGCCCTCTCCCCCCACCCCGAGCGGGACCTGCCGACGCTCGCCGTGTACGGCACGGAGGCGACGCTGACCCTTCCCACCACGAGCGAGCCGGAGCGCGTTGCCGGGATCGTCGCCGCGTTCGAGGGATGCTCCCATGTCCTCGACCGGCTCGAAGCGTCCCGGGGCATGCCACCGGCATCGACCCAGCCGATCCTGATGGACCTGCTCCACGACGACGCGGGAATTCCGTTCCCGCTACCGCGCTTCGAGTGTCCGTGGTGCCACCGGATGACGCACCCGCGCTTTCACCCGAACTTCAACACGGAAGTCTGTGAGAAGTGCGGCCAGGCCCTCTACCAGTGGAAGTGAGGGACCCGTCGGCCCGGGCCCAACCCGAGAGTAGGATCACGCCGTGGCGGCGTCCGCCTCGGGTCGGGCCATCAGGGCCTCGACCTCGGCGAGGTCCTTGGTGCGGTAGCCGCTCATGAGGCCCCAGGCGTAGATGCCCGCGGCGATGATCGCCATCGCGATCGTGTCGTAGGGGAACGGGATGTACGGGTTGCCGTTCAACGGCCCGAACGGGAACGTGCCGAGCACCGAGAACCAGGAGAGCACCATCTCGACCGAGAGCAGGACCAGGACCCAGTAGCCCGCGCGCATCATGCGCCTGCCGTCCGGATGGGCGAGCATCGTCGTCACGAGCGTGGGCACCCAAATCGCGAGGAGGAGCACCACGTAGTAGATCGCGAAGGTCATCGTGAGGGTCGAGTTCGAGACCGTGACGGGCGTCGGGCTGAGCGACACGACGTTGCCGATGTAGAGGTTGATGTAGCCCCAGACGGTGTCGATCACCACCACGGCCAGCTGGACGATCCCGATCGCGAGCGCCGTGGACGGCTTGATCCCCAGGTTCCGCGGTGCGTAGAAGAAGTAGAACAGCGGGAGCACCATGAAGATCACCGAGAAGACGTAGAAGAGGCCGCCGAACTCGGACCAGTAGATCACGAGGGAGCCGCCGACGAAGGCGAGGCCGCCGACGACCAGCGCGCCGGGCAACTGGAACGGCCGCTTGATGTTCGGGGCGTGCCAGCGTAGAACGAAGAGGGTCAGCGGTCCCATGAGGAGCGAGATGGTGAAGGCGTCGGTCACGAACCCGGCAAACAGGTACCAGGACGGCAGCGGTATGATGAAGATCCCGCCGACCACCGTCGTCGCGATGAGCGCGACCCAAGGGATCCGGGTCCGGCGCTGGATGCTCAATAGGCCCCGCGGGAAGAATCCGTCCGCGCCGACTCCGTAGACCGCGCGCGTCGCCTCCCCCAGGAACACCCAACCGGTCCCCGACGGCGAGATGATGGCGTCGATGAGGAGGATCGTCGCGAACCCGCCGAGCAGCGCGACGCTGGCCTGTTGCATGACCGTGTAGAACGGCGCCGAGTACAGCGTCGTCGTGACCGAGCTCAGGCCGGCCCAGTCGCCCGGCGCCAGACCGTTCGCGCCCCAGTTGATGGCGCCGATGAACACGACCTGGAGCAGGACGTAGAGGATCACGGCCGCGGTGATCGACAGGATGATTGCCCTCGGCGCGTCGCGCTGCGGGTTCTTCGCTTCGCCCGAGAACTGCGCCGCGCCCCGGAACCCGAGGTAGGCGAATGCGATGCCGGCCGACGGGATCGCGATGAAGACCCCGGGCCATCCGAACGGGATGAACCCGCCGGACACGGTGAAGTTCGTCGAGTGGAAGATCGTGAACAGGAAGATGATCGTCAACACCGGAATGATGAACTTCCACCACGTCACGACCGTGTTGAAGGCGCCGAGGAAGCGCACGCCGACGTAGTTCAGGAAGAAGAATCCAATCAGGAGCAGAACGGCGAAGACCAGGCCGGTCGGAGTGATCAGCCCGTTCGAACCCAGCCACGTCGGCTCGTAGGTGCTCGCATACGTGTTGACGGCCTCGGCCTCGATCGCCGGGACCGTGATCGATCCGAGGATGTAGGCGGCGCCGATGATGTACCCGGTGAAACCACCGTGGGTGTAGAGCGGACCGCGCACGAGCTGGCCCGTCTTGTGCAGGGCCGAAGCCGTCTCGGAGAAGCAGAGGGCGATGGCGATCATGAAGATCCCCGCGATGATCCACGACACCACGGAGGCCGGGCCCGCGAGGTGCGAGGAGGCCGCGACGGCGAAGAGCCAGCCCGAGCCAACGACCCCGCCGAACGAGATCATGAAGAGATCTTGAAACGACAGCGCGCGGCGGAGCTGCTTATCGGAAGCGTCCGCGACGAGGACCTGGTCGACGGCCGCGGTTGCGCCCGCCACGAAGCGGGTGGATGAGTTCTTGCTATGTAAATATTGTCGGGATACGTATATCCACGGAGACGCGGGTCGTCGGTGTCCGGGACCTCGCGCTCGACGGGTCGGTTCGCCACGACGTGGGAGGGAAGGAGTAGCCTACGGCCGTCCGCCGCCGAACACGCTCCCCCCCTTCGGTGGAACCTGCCCCGTCTCCGTTCGCCGCGGGCCCGCCCGGGATCCTCGACCGGGATCCCGCGCTCACGCAGGTTCTGAGGAGGAAGTGCCCGGCTCCGGCGCGGCGTCGACCGGGTTCACCGGCGTCGGGGGCTTGCCGAACCCCACGTCCTCGATGTGTTTCCATCGATAGATCGCGATAGAGACCGCCCAACACCCGCAGAACAGCGCGATGATGAGAATCCCGCACCAGCCCCAGATCTCGATGTCGCCGGGCCCATTCGAGTTGTTCAACCAGTTCATCGTGTTCCAGAACCCGAACGGTCCCCCGCTCAGATTGAGCTCCGAGGCGAGCACTCCGAGCAGTTCGATCGTCCCGATCACGATGGCGACGAGGACCGAAATCTCCGTCATCGTGAGGTTGTAGTAGACCTTCCGGATCGGCTTCATGAAGGCCCACCCGTAGGCAAAGCGCATCCCGAATCCGTCGGTGGTGTCCGTGAGGACCATGCCGCAGGTGAACATGAACGGCAGCACCAACACCATCCACAGCGGGAACGCGAGGGCGGCCGTCGTCACCGTGATCGCGATCAGAGCGACCTCGGACGCGGTGTCGAAGCCAAGTCCGAACAGCACCCCGATCGGATAGATCTGCCAGGGCTCGTTGACGAATCGGAACAGCTTGCCGAAGTAGCGATTCATGAAGCCCCGCTTCAGCAGCGTCTCGTCCAGCTTCTTCTGGTCGAGCCGGCCCGTCCGGAGTTCCCGGTAGATGAGATAGACCTGCCAGAAGATCAGGAAGTTGATCAGCGCGATGATGTAGAGGAACGCTCCGGAGATGATCGTGCCCAAGATCGCTCCGTCGGCCTCGAAGGCGGGCAGGTTGCTCTCGATGAATCGGCTGGCCACGACCAGCAGACCCAGCATGGCGACGACGATGGTCGAGTGACCCAGGGAGAACCAGGTCCCGACCGTGGTCGGGCGCTTGTCCTGCTGGATCAGTTTGCGCGTGGTGTTGTCGATGGCACAGATGTGGTCGGCGTCCACGCCGTGCCGTAGACCCAGCGTGTAGGCCAGGATGCCCAGCGGCCAGAAGATCGCGTACTGGGTACCGACCCAGAAGGTAAGATAGATCCCGACGCCGGTCGCGGCGGCGATGCCGGCGTAGATCAAGATGACCTTGACCCACTCCTGTCGAGAAAGGACGATCGGGTTCCGAATCTCGGTCGAGGCAAAAGACACTGAGCGTGCCAACCGCGGCGGTTCTTAACTGCTTCGGTCGTATTTCTTAATCGTAACACGCACGCGTCGCGCCGGGTGGGACCCCATCCGTACCATTATGAACGGAGTCGAGCTCGCCTCCCCGAAAGGAGCGGTACGGTGAGGCACCCGCGACGACGAACGCTAGCGGGAGATGTCGCCGTCCCGGCGGCCCATCTGCGGCAACGAAGGGGCGACTACGTGGTGCGCCTGGGCGTTTCCCTCGAACGGGAGCTCCTCGCCCTTCTGGACAGCTGGGTGAAGGAGCGGAACTGCCGTAGCCGGTCGGATGCGATCCGCGCTCTCATTCGCAAGGAGCTCGCGGAACGCTCGCTGGGCGACCCAGGTTCCGATTCGGTGGCCGGCGTCCTGCTCGTGTACCGACATGACACCCCCAATGTCCTCCAGCGGCTCACCGCCGCCGAGCATCGCTGGGGGACGCACGTCCGGTCCTCCTCCCACGTCCATCTCGAGGGCGGCTCGTGCATGCAGCTGATCGGTCTCGTGGGAAGGAGCGACGAGGTGGTCGCCGCCGCTGAGGACCTGCGGGGTGTCAAGGGCATCGCCTACGGCCGATACACGCTCGGCACCCCGGCCGTCGCCGGGGGAACGACGGGGCACGAGCACCCCCATCGCCACGAAGCCCTGGCGACCGATGCGAGATCCCGGGCCGCTCGCGGTCGGTGACCGTCTGGGTTCCGAGCAGCGGTGCGTCGCGCGAACCTTCGAGCTGCGGACCCGTGCGGCGGCCTCGGGAACGATCGTCCGCGATCGGCCCGGCTCGCGCCGGGTCTTGGTATGCTGGCGGCCTTCCGGGATGGCCGCGATCGCGGCTCGAGTCCGCTTCCGGCGTCAGTTCACTCTCGAACTCCGCGGCCCGGGGATGTAGGGTGGGAGTCCGCCGGCTTGCCGGAGAATCGGTGTCGGTCGCTCGAGGAGCCGCGACGACCCGAACTCTTCGGGCTTGCGCGAGTTCGACGAAGGCGAGCGCGTCCGGGACGCAGCCAGCCATCCGATCTCGCCCCGCGACGATCAGGATGTCCCGCGCGTTGCCGGCATCCACCCCTTGGTTCCGGTCGAGCTCTGACCTAATCTTCGACCCCGCCCCGGAAGTCTTCGCCCGAAGCGTCCCGCATGGCGTGAACGATCGGGACCGAGCCTCCCGAGGAAGACCGGCCTCTTGCGTGGCCAAGTCCTCGCCGTGGCCGCTTCCGCGAACGTGTCGGACAGTCGGTAACGGCGCTGCTTTCCTAGAAAGGAGCGGTGGCCCGTTCGAACCCCCGAACGCGGTCGGACCAGTCGCTACGGCGTGGAAGAGAGGTACGGGCAGGGAGCGAATTTTGGTGGCGTAGCGACGGCCGGGCCGCCGCGATCGTTGTGTTCATGTGGGCACTGGGCAGAAATCGCTCTCGGACCGCCCCGAGCGGATTCGTGGTCGGTTGCCGATCGCGGTGCACACCCCCAGGCCGGTGGCCGAATCCAAGGCGTCCTTCAGCTCGCGGGTTCCCACCTCGGCGTACCGTCCGACCGTGCTGTCGTGCACGCTCGGGTAGCCTAAGACGCCGGTGTCGTGGACCTGTGAAGAACCTCGCCGGGGGGTCCGTCCGCGAGGTCGGCGAGGGAGGTCGAGGTCGTCGATGGAGCGCGTCGAGGGACGTGCTCCGCCATCGACGGGGAACGGAATCGAGCCCGATCCGAATCCTCCTGATGAACTTCGACTCCCGTCGCACGAGAGTCACGTTCTCGTGGGGACCTCGGGACTTCGCCCTCACCAGGCGAACCGGTTTCGTCGGCCGTGTCGAACCTCTTGCTCGGTGCGGCGACGGTACCACCAGTACGACACGAACACCGCGGACACCCGCTTCGAAGCATCCCGCACGAATCTGATGGTCCACGGAAGGCCAAAGAGCCGAATCAAGAATCGATCGGTTCCGCACGGCGCCGCGCGGACGACGTGCGTGTTACCATCGAGCTCCCAGAAACGTAGGGTCAGTTCGCGCCGACCCGCCCTCACGTTGCATTTGAAGCCGTCCCCGCCCCAGTACCACCCCTCGAACTCCGCGAGCGGACCGGCGCGGGAGACCACGGACGGCGTCTCGAAGAACGGGGTCGACATCGGTAACCCGAGCTGTCGATTGATCCCCGCGAACAGGACGTTGAACGACGGGACGCGCTCCACGTTGGCCAGAACCGCCCCGCAGATGCCCTTGCGTGGAACGACCGCGAACTCTGAGGAGACGCCCTTCGTCCCGCCGCCATGGTACGCGACCAAGTGACCATGGTAGGCGGGTCGAACCACGATGCCGTAGCCGTAGAAACGGTCCGTGTCGATGGGGATGGCGGGACGGAGCATCTTGCTCACGCTCTTCGGGGTCAGGATCCGCTCCCGGCCGGCTCTCCCTCCGGTGCGGAATATCTCGAGGTAGCGCAGAAGGTCCTCGATATTGGTCAGCAGTCCACCCGCCGGTCGGAGGATCCCGGCCATGCCGCAGTTCTGGGAGGGGACCATCCGCACGCGGGATCGGATTCGTTGTGGTGAGTACAGGGTGGTGACTTCCGGGTAGCGAAGCATGATCCCGGCATCGCAGGTCGTGTGCCGCATTCCACACGGTCGTAGGATTTGCTCGTCGAGATAGTTCTCGTAGGTGCGGCCGGCGCTGCGCTCGATCACCGCCCCGAGCAGCATGAACCCCTCGTTCGAGTAGCTGAACTGATGGCCCGGCGGAGCGATGGGTTGGTACCGCACCGTAGTGAGGTACTCCAGCAGTTGTTCGAAGCTGTCGAGCGGCCCCGCCTCAAGGTCGATGCCCACCCGCCGGACGGAGCGCGCGTCGAAGGACGGGTCGCGGGCGCGCGAACGAAGCTGGGAGAGGTACGTCCCTGCCAACGGCGGCATTCCGGAGGAGTGGGTGAGGAGGTGGTGGAGCGAGATCTTCGCCGTCCAGCGGGGATTCGGACTCCGAAACTCCGGAAGATGGCGCACGACGGGGTCCGTCACCCGCAGGAGTCCTTCCTCTTCGAGCCGCAGTATGGCGAGCGCGGTGAACGACTTCGTGATCGAGGCGATCCCGTACACCGTCTTCGAGGAGGCGGGCCGTCGAAGTTCGCGGTCGCGCCAGCCGTAGCCCCGGGACAAAATCGGTCGGCCGTTCCTCGAGATTCCGAGCGATAGTCCCGGAATCCGGAAGCGACGCATCAGTCGCGACGCGAACAGGTCCAGCGGGGCCGGTTCCCGCATCGCCATCTGAGGGGGACTAGCGTTCGGCCCAAAAGGCTAGCGCCACGCGGGCCCGCCGGAATGGGTAGCCCCGAGCGGATTCGCTGGTATTTTTCTTCAGAATGGGATACAAGCACGGTGCTGCCACCCCCTTGGGGGAGTGATTGAAGCGCTCGATCCGGTCACGGCGAGATGAAATTGGCTTAGCGGGAACTCGTTGCTAAGGCGGACGGGAAGGTCGGACCACGAAGCGCTTCCTCTTTCGCCGCGGTCCCCCGGAAGCCAGAGGTCCGCTACGGACAGCCACGCCGAACTTCGGGGCGGTTGAAGGCGAGAGAAGAATCCCCTCTGGGGGTCCCACGCCCGACTTGAAGTCTGAGATCGCGTAGTCGAAAAGTTCTCCGAGAAAACGTTCCGCCAGGCCCGGGAAGCAATCCTTCATTGTCCTCGGCTTGCCGTCCTCGAATACCTTCTCTGCGAGATGCTTCATTCCGAACTGCATCATCGAAGCGAGAACCGGTATCGCGTCCCGCCCCTTGTCCGTGAGTCTGTAAAAGTACACACGCTCGTCCCTCGGATGGGCGACCTTCTCGATGAGCTGCGTCGCACGCAGCTCCTTTAGGCGTTCAGAAAGAACCCTGGGCGTCAGGCCCGGATTACGGTGCTGAATCAGGTTGAAGGTCGGAGCGGGAAGGAACGCTACGTCTCGAAGGATAATGAACGACCACTTGTGGCCGAGTACGCCTAGTGACGCGCGGATAGGGCAGCCAATCGAACCCTCGGGGCGTGTGAACAGCAGGTAGGGGGCTGGCTGTCCCTTGTTGTGCGCTTGGGGGCCGACGATCACCGGAGGTCTCCGCACTACCTATGAAATAACAAGTATTTGGTCACGGCCGCGTCCCGTCTCAGAGCCTGTCGAGTACTCAACTCGAGCTCGCTATGGTTTTCCGCCGTAGTCGAATAAAATAGTATGGATTCCATAGCCCGTTCGATGACGGCGAGTACCGAGGTCGAGCACGTGGACGTTGTACCCCCTGCAGGAGTCACACGGACGCTCGAAGTTGACGCTTCGGCGAATGACGTCTTCGAGACCGTCTCGACCGCCGGCGGGTTGCGCGGGTGGTGGTGCAAGAACATCGACGGCTCGGACAAGGAAGGTAGCAAGCTGGTCCTGAAATTCCCGAACGACGTGTGGACGCTCAGCCTAGTGAAGGCGACGCGGCCGGCGAGGGTCGAGTGGAAGGTCGTTGACCAGTCCGAAAAGAAGGAGCTCATTGGGACGAAGATCCTTTTCCAGATCGGCTCCAAAGGCGCCAGCCGCTCCGAACTCCGCTTCCTCCACGCGGGTCTGACACCCAAATGCGCCTGCTTCGGCCCATGCGATGGGGCCTGGACCTACCTAATGGGCAGCATGAAGAACTATCTCGAGACCGGCAAGGGCGGTGCCGTATAGAACCGATGAGAGCAGAGAATGATCTTCCGATGCCCGTTGCGTGGTTCGAGGTAACGGGAAAGAGTGGGCAGCGTCTCAGAACCTTCTACGGCGACCTCTTCGGGTGGAAGGCGGCCGATGTCGCTCCAGGCGCGGACTACGGAGTCACCGAGGCGGCATCCCGCGGGATTGGCGGGGGACTGGGAGCAGATCCGACTGGGAACGGGGGCCATCTGACCTTCTTCGTTGAGGTCCCAGACTTCGAGGCGGCTCTTCGTGAGGTCGAGCGGCTCGGTGGGAAGCGGGTCGGAAACCCAACAGCCTTCCCCGACAAGCGTCCCTCGTCGAAGGGTCGAGGAAAAGTCGCGTTCGCCTACTTCACGGATCCTGAGGGCCACCTTGTGGGGCTCTGTCAAGGAATCATCCGGCGCAAAGCGATTTAGGGCCAGTTGGGCGACGCCCTCAGACCTCTGGCTCGGACGCCCGCGTTTGGGGTCAGCGGTTCGGTCGCGACCCCGGCTGCGCCACTGACTCTGAGATCCTGGGGAACGGGAGGTGACTTTGGTCCCGGGCGAGTGATTGGAGGCGATGTTCGCTACGACTTCGGAAGCGAGGAATAGCCCATGTGTTTCCGTAAGCGGAATCGTGTGAATCGAATGACCTCCCCATCGAACACGTAGGACGCGCGATACTCGCCCACACGTGCTCGAAAGACCTCCTTTCCGCCCTCTCGACCGATGGACTTCACCTCACACCAAGGAGGGAGTCGGTGGGGGTTCTCCCTGAGATGGTCCGCGAGCTCCTTGAACCGGTCGGCGATTTCTGGGGGGAGCAGCAAGAACTGTCGCCTCGCCTCGTGGCTCATGTCCACGACGGGCACGCGTTAACCCCTCCGCCGAACGTGCTCCTGGTACACCTGATCGAACGGGATGCCCGGGCCCTTCTCCGCCTCCCGGATCATCGCGCGGACGAACTCCTTCGGGACATGCTCCTCGATGAAATCGATGAGTACGTCGTCCCAGGTCATGTCCCCCTTCTTGAAGGGCTGGAGCATCCTCAGCGTCGACGCATGGATGGAAATCGAGGTCATCCGGTCGGTTGCCATCGCCGGACCTAGGGCCCCTCAATTATTATAATTATAGCCCCGAGCGGATTCGAACCGCTGTCGCCGGCTCCAAAGGCCAGCATGCTTGGCCGCTACACCACGGGGCTGGGGACGCACACGAGGGGTCCGTACTAAAGCGCGAACACCGGCAGCGCCTCCGAGGCTATGAGGGCGGTGCGCTCTCCGTCGCCGTGCGCAAGACCAAGATCCTCGCTACCGTGGGGCCCGCATCCGATCGGCCGGCTCGGCTGCGGGAACTCCTGCGGGCGGGGACCGACGGCTTTCGGCTCAATTTCTCGCACGGGACCGACGCCGAGCATCGCGCCACGCTGCGGCGGATGCGCGAGGCGGCCCGCCAGGCGGGGCGCGACGTGGCCATCGTCGCGGACGTCCAAGGGCCGAAGATCCGCATCGGGGCGCTCGCCGCTCCGGCGATATCGCTCGAGCCCGGGCAGTCGTTGCGGTTGGACGCCGATTCCCGCCCGGGGGACGGTCGCCGGGTCGGGGTCCAGCTTCCGTCGTTCGTCCGGGCGGCCCGGCCCGGCGATCCCGTGCTCCTCGGCGATGGAGTCGTCGAGCTGCGCGTCGAGCGCGTCCGGCGCGGGGCGATCGAGACCCGGGTCATCAGCGGCGGAACGGTGAGCGGTCACGCCGGCATCTATCTTCCCCGCGCCCATCTTCGCGTCGAAGTCTTCGGGCCGAAGGATCGGCACGACGCACAGATCGGATTGCGCGGCGGCACCGACTTCGTCGCCCTCTCGTTCGTCCGGGACGCCTCCGACGTGGTCCGCGCGCGCCGATGGCTCGACCACCAGGCCGGGGGCCGGGAGGTCGGTCTGATCGCCAAGATCGAGCGGCGCGACGCGCTCGACGAGATCGACGGGATCCTGTCCGCCGCCGACGGGATCATGGTGGCGCGCGGCGACCTTGGCATCGAGGTGCCGCTCGAGCGGCTCGCCCTCGAGCAGAAGCGGCTCGTCCGCAAGGCGAACGTCGCCGGCAAGTTCGTGATCGTGGCGACGCAGATGCTGCTCAGCATGATCCACTCTCCGCGGCCGACGCGCGCAGAGGCGACGGACGTCGCGAACGCCGTCCTCGACGGTGCCGACGCGGTGATGCTGAGCGAGGAGAGCGCGGTCGGGGAATTTCCGGTCGAAGCGGTCCGCTGGCTCGCCCGGATCGCCGAGGCGACCGAGCCGGCCTACGACGCGCGAGGGCTGCGCGAGCTGTTGCGGGCGACGCCCCCGGGCGCGCCGAGCGAGCGCTCGGTGGCGGCGGCGGCGGTCACGCTGGCCGAGGGAGTGCGGGCGCGGGCGATCGCGACGCCGACGCACTCCGGCCGGACCGCGCGGACCGTGGCGGCCCTGCGACCCACCGCGCCGGTGGTCGCGCTCTCGCACTCCGCGCCGGCCCGACGCCGTCTCGCGCTCGTGCGCGGCGTGCGGACCCTCCCGGTGCCCGCGCACCGCAATCTGATCGAGCTCCGGGACCACGTCGCGGCGCTGGTGGACTCGACTTCGTTCGCCGGTCCGGGCCCGATCGTGCTGACCGCGGGCTATCCCGTCGAGGGGCGACCGACCAACCTCGTCACGCTCGTGGACTGACCGGACCGGATCCCTCGCGCTCGCCCGGGACCGTCACCACCCCGCGGGTCTCGAAGTAGCGCAGAAATCCGCGCGCGGCCAGGTCATATCCCGAGACCAGGACCGCGCGGTCGTCGGTCCTCGCGCGCGCCGCGCCCGCCGGCTCGACGCCCCGTCGGTCGAACTCGCGCAGCCGCTCGGCGACGTAGTCCGGGTCGGCCCGCTCCCGCGCCGCGGCGAGCGCCACGTCCCGCCAGGCCTCCACGATGCCGCGATAGCGCGCGAGGTCCGCGGCACCGTCGGGACTCGGTCCGAAGTGACTGTAGAGCACCAGCACCGGGTCGAGGCCCCGCATCGCCTCGACGCTCGCGAAGAGCTGCTCGAGATCGAGATCCGGAGGGGGCACCGCCGGGCGCACGCGCGGGCTGTGCTCCAGGCGCACGCCCGCCCCGTCACCCGTGAACACCCCGCGGATCGCGCTATCGAAGAAGGCGAGGTGATGCCGGGCGTGCCCGGGCGTCGCGAGCACGCGGACCTCCCCGCCCCGGACGGGAAAGCGCTCCCCGCCGCGCAGGGCCTGGATCCTCGGGGCCGCGACCGGGACGATCGGTCCCCACAGGGGGTCCGCCGCCGCGCCCCAGGCCCGCCGGGCGCTCGCGATCAGGCGCGTCGGATCGATCAGGTGCGGGACGCCGAGCTCGTGCGCATAGAACGTCGCGCGCGGGAGCGCGTCGGCCAGCGCCCCGACGCCGCCGGCATGGTCGAGGTGGATGTGGGTGACCAGGACGTGCCGGATCGCCGCGCGCTCGACCCCGGCCCGATCGATGCCGGCGAGCAGCGCCTCCCGGCAGCTCGTGGGGCCGGTCTCGATGAGCATCCAACCCTCCTCCTCCGGCACGAGATAGGCGGCGACGAGCCCCTCGGTGTCGCGGAAGTCAGTGTCGATGAGCTGGCGATCGCGCCCGAGCTCCCGGAGGCGCGGACAGGACACGACCTTCTCCTACAGGACCGGCCGTCCGACCACGACTACGGCGAGATACGAGACGACGGCCGCCGCAACGCCGACGACGAAGGCGACGACCCAGATCGCGCTGCTCCAGCGCAGGACCTTCGCGCCGTCGAGGGGGCCGAAGGGCAGGAGGTTGAACACGCCGAAGAACGAGTTGAACCAGGCCAGCAGCAGCAGCCAGAAGTAGAGCGGGCTCGCGAAGAACCACGCCGCGGTCGCTCCCGCGTAGAACGCGGCCGCGAACGAGAGGTTCGTGAGCGGCCCGGCGAGGCTCGTCCGGCCCCAGTCGCGGACGTTGCCCATGCCGCCGATCACGGTCGCTCCCGGCGCGGCGAACAGGAGTCCTAGGTAGGCGGTGACCACCGAGAACGCCAGTCCGATCGGCGACCAGCGGAACTCGGCCCAGTAGCCGTGGCGTTGCGCCGAGATCTTGTGGGCGAGCTCGTGGCAGACGAACGCGGTGAGCGCGACGAGGGCGGCGAACCCGACGAGGTCGAGCGGCACGGCGACGATCGAACTGACGCTGCTCCCGGTGAACACCCCGCCCACGAACAGGATCAGCACGAAGTCGAGCGTGAGGACCGCGAACGCGACGCTGATCTGAAGCACCTCCTGGCGGGAGGTCGTGATCCGCCCCCGGGCCGGCTCGGTCGCCGTCCAACTGTACGTGTAGGGGATCCCCGAGCTCATGCCGCCGCCTCCGGCCCGGCCGCGTACGGCGCCACCGGCATCGGCGGGTCCCAGGGGGCTCGCGCGAGCAGGTGCCGCACGAGCTCGACCCCGTCGGCCAGGCGCGGCCCCGGTCGGGAGAAGTAGGCCTCGTCCGCGATGAACGTCCCGAGCGGGGCCCGCACCCCGGCGACGGCGCGACGCAGCGCGGGGGCCTCGAGCTCGCGACGCGAGCGATCGACCGAGAAACTGCAGGGAGACAGCACGAGGAGGTCGGGGGGATCGGAGGAGAGCCGAGCCCAGCCCGTGCGCTCGCCCGGCCGGCCAGACCGCGGGCCGATCGACTCCCCGCCCGCCGCCCGCACGATGTCCGGTGTCCACAGCCCGGCCACGATCGGGGGGTCGAGCCACTCCACCACCGCGACCCGAGCGACGGCGGGACCCGGGGGCCGGGCGCAGCGCTCCCGCAGGCGTCGGGTCAGCGCTCGCGCCGGTGCGGGATCCTCCAGCGCTCGACCGACCGCCTCGATCGACGCAAAGACGCCCGCGAGCGTCCTCGGGGTGAGCGAGACGATCCTCGGCGCCACGTCCGCCCGCGCGCACGCGCTCGCGACCTCGGCATCGGTCACCGAGCAGACCCGACACAGGTCCTGCGTCAGAATCAGGTCCGGCGCGAGTTCGCTTAGGCGGTCGATGTCGAGATCGTAGAGGCTCTCGTCCCGCCCGCGGACGTCCTGCACGCGTCGGTCGATCTCCGCGGAGGAGCGGTCGAGGTCCAGAGTCCGCGGCCGCATGACGACCGGGAGCGAAGCGACCTCGGGGGGATAGTCGCATTCCGCGCTGCGGCCGACCAGTTCCGCGCCGTGCCCCAGGACGAAGACGATCTCGGTCGCGCTGGGGAGAACGGAGACGATCCGCATGTTCGCCGAGGCCCGGCGCAAATCGGTCGGTGCGTTACTTACCTTTGCGGTGTCGCGCGCGCCGGGGCGAGTCCCCGCCGCGCCGGACCACCGGTCGCCGCGGCCCGGCACGGCGAGTGCGCCGGGGACGGTCCGGAGCGGTGCGTTTCGCGCCGCGTCGCCTCGCCGGGCCCCGGGCGGGGGGTCCCGCGGCCTCACCCGGGAGTGGGGGGAGCGGGATCCCCAGATGCTGGCACAGCGCGCGCTCGCGCTCGACGGTCAGCCCGAGGCGACGCGCCTCGGCGCGCTCGCGCTCCGATGCGTCCGCCGGCCCGGTGCGCTCGAGCGCGATGGCGTGCAGGAACCGCAGCTGCGGCTCCTCGGGCGTCCGTTCGAGCATCGCCTCGATCTCGACGCGGGCGGCCGCCCAGTCTCCGAGATCGACCAGCGCAGCGACCAGGTGCGCCCGGACCTCGACCCGCGCCTCGTCCTCGGCCAGGAGCGCGCGGTAGATCGCGATCTCCTCGCGCGGCTTGGCCCGCGCGCCGAGGACGGCCGCCTGTCCGAGGCGAGCGTCGAGATCGTCGGGGCGCGTCGCGCGGACCTCGGCGAACAGCCGGTCGGCATCGTCGAGCAGACCGAGTCCCAGCAGCGAGCGGCCGATCCCGATGCGGGCCGGCAGGAATCCCGGCTTCATCGCGGCGGCCTGGCGGTAGAAGCGCAACGCGAGCGCGGGGACCCCCCAATCGAGCCAGGTCCTCGCGCGGCCCATGACGGCGTCCAGCAGCTGCGCGCTCGGCAACAGCCGGTTCCGCGGTTCGGGCGGACGGCGCGGTTCTTCGCCCATCAGCGACTCGAGACCGAGCTGGCGCGCGAGCTCGGCGAAGCGAGCGCCCTCGATCACCGTCCCGGACCGCTGGAGCACCTCCGCCGTGATCGCGAGCGGGAGGCGACCAGGGGTCAGCACGACCAGCCGGGCGGGGCCGACGCCCTCCCCGGCGATCCGCCGCACCGACTCGAGGGAGACCTGGTCGGGGTCCTCGAGGAACGCGTAGAGGAACCCGTCCTCCGTCTGGAGCACGAGGCCCTCCGCTAGCGGCTTCGCGGCGTCGAGGCGCTGACCCATCGCCTCCACGAGGCCGCCGGCCAGCTGGACGAACGTCGGCGAGGCCATCGAGGTTCGCAAGGCAGGGTTCATTAAATACGTGGGAGTCCACGCGCAGCCGCCGTGGATCTGAACGGTCTCTACCGGTACCTCCGACCGCTCGAGCGTGAACTCGCGCGATCGTACGCCCGGGCCCGGAGCGCGGCGCCCGAGACGGTACGGCCCTACCTCGACGTGAACCGGGAGTTCACGCTGCGCGGTGGCAAGCGCTTCCGCGCGATCCTGGTGCTCGCCGGCTACCATCTCGCGACGCGCCGCCCGCCGACGCCGGCGCTGCCGGCGGCCGCGGCCCTCGAGCACTTCCAGAGCTGGATGCTGGTGCATGACGACATCATCGACCACGCGGAGCAGCGACGCGGTGGGCCCAGCGTGCACCGGGCGGCCGAGGCGATGCACCGGCGCGAGCACCGTGTCGGATCGAGCGAGGAGTACGGGGTGGGCATCGGCATCACGCTCGGCGACCTCGAGGAGCCGTTCACCGTCGACGCGCTGCTTTCCGTGCGCGCCCCCCTCCCCGCCCGCCTGGCCGCCCTCGGCGAGTACGTTCGCATGACGCGCTGGACCGCGTACGGCCAGCTCCTCGACATCCGCAACGCGACGCTCGACCCGGGGTCCGTGACCGAGGACGATGTGCTGAACGTCCACCGCCTAAAGTCCGCGGTCTACACCGTGGCGGCGCCGCTGAGGATCGGCGCGCTCCTCGGAGGGATGCGGCCGGATCGCCTCGGGGACCTGGAGTCGATCGGGCTCGATCTCGGGATCGCGTTCCAGTTGCGCGACGATGTCCTCGGCGCCGGTTTCGACGCGGAGGAGACCGGCAAGAGCCCGAACGATCTGCCCGAGGGCAAGCGCACGCTGCTGCTCGTCAGGGCCTGGGCCGCGGCGAGCGAGGCGGACCGCGGACGGCTCTCGCGCGTCCTCGGCAACCCCAACGCGACGCCGGAGGACGTCGAGCGGGCGCGCGAGGTGATACGGGCGACCGGGAGTCTGGCCTGCTCCGAGACGCGCATCGCCGCGCTCACCGCCCGCGCCCTCGCCCGGCTCGATCGGACACGGTCGATCCCGCCGTCGGCCAAGCCGCTCGTCCGGGAGATCGCCGACCGCCTCGTGCGCCGGCGGTCCTGAGCGCTACTCGTCGCCGGTGTCGGCGGGGCCCGCCGGAGACACCCCGGCGGCCTGGAGCGCCTGGGAGAGCTCCTGCTGCATCGTCGTGTAGCGCTCGCGCAGGTGGCCCTCCTGCCGCTCGAGCGCCTTGAGGCGGACCTCGAGGGTCTCCTTCTCCTCGGTCAGGAGGTCATCGACCTCCTTCTTGCTCTTCGCCCGGACCAGCAGCCCGCCGATCGGGCGGTAGATGACGCCGTCGTCCGCGACGCCCTTGAGCTCCTCCAGGGTGTGCGTGACCTCGCGCAGCTTGAGGTCGATCTGGAGCCGCTGCTGCTGCGCGTTCCCGAGCTCCTGTTGGAGTCGCTGGAACTGCTTGAGGTCGTTCTGAAGCTTCGCCGGCAGCGCCACGGCCCGGCCACCCGACTCCGAACATAAGCGCTTCGGCGGCCGGCATCGCGCGGACGCGCCGAGCGCGCGGGATCAGGCTCCGGGCTCGACCTCCGGAGCCCGACCGGCCCGCTCGGTCTCGAGGGCGAGATGGATCCAGCCGAGGTAGGTGTTCAGCGCCGCCCGCATCGCGCCGGAATCTCGGGCCCGAACGAGCAGTTCGACTGTTCCCGGCCCCGGCCGGTCGACCGCCGCCGACGCGCGGGGCACCTCCCGCCGGGACTCGGGGCCGAGCGCCTCGGCCAGGCGAGCGGCCCGGCGCGCCTCGCCGAGCGCGACGGTGAGTCGCGCCGTCCAGACGCTGGGCGCCGCGGTCATCCGGTGAGGTCCCGCTCGAGCGAGGCCAGGATCCGGTCCGTGCGGGCGCTCGCCGACCGGACGTAGCTCGACGGATCGAGGATCGTGTCGATCTCGGCGGCCGTGAGGTAGCTCGTCACGGCCGGATCGCTCTTGGCCCGTTCAGCGATCCGCGCGCCGCGCCCCGCGTCCCGGGTCAGGCGACGAAGGGCCTCGTGAGCGTCGGCCCGCGCGAGCCCCTTGGCGGTCAGCGCCAGCACGAGGCTCTCGGTCATCGCGGCGTCCGACGCGGCCACGACGTCGGCCATGCGAGCCGCGTCGACGTGCAGGCCCCGAAACACCTCGGTGAGCTTGACGAGAACGTCGTCGGCGAGCACGATCGCGTGCGGCAGGACGATCCGCTCGTTCGCCGAGTTCGCGAGGTCCCGCTCGTGCCACTGGACCATGTTCTCCAGCGGCGGGAGCGCGAAGGCCCGGATCAGGCGGGCGAGGCTGGTGATGTTCTCCGAGACGATCGGGTTGCGCTTCTGCGCCATCGTCGAGCTGCCGACCTGGCTCGCCTCGTCGAACGGCTCGGAGACCTCCGCGATCTCGGTGCGCTGAAGGTTGCGCACCTCGGTGGACAGCCGTTCGGCGGTGGCGGCGACCAGCGCGAGCCAGTTCGTGAACTCCGCGAGCCGGTCGCGCCCGACCAGCTGGGTCGGGGCTTCGTCGGCGGCGATCCCGAGGCGCTGCATCACGCCGGACTCGACCGCCTCGGCGTGGGTTCCGAACCCGGCGCCGGTGCCGACCGCGCCAGCCATCTTGCCGACGAGCAGGCGCGGCCGCAGCTCGTCGAGGCGCCGCCGGTGCCGCGCGACCTCGGCGGCCGCGACCGCCATCTTGTGGCCGAAGCTGATCGGGATGCCGTGTTGACCGTGGGTGCGGGCGATCTCGGCGGTCGCCCGGTGGCGTCGTGCGAGCTCGGCGAGCGTCCGGGCGAGATCGGTGAGGTCGCTCCGCAGGACCGCGGCACACTCCTTGAGCTCGAGTGCTAGCGCGGTCTCGGTGATGTCCGCGCTGGTCGCTCCGTAGTGGACCCACCGTCCGCCGTCGCCGGCGGCCCGCGCGAGCGCGCGCGTCATCGCCATCACGTCGTGGTGGGTGGAGCGCTCGATCTCGTCGACCGTCTCCACCGACACGTGGGCTAGATCCGCGGCGCGCGCGATCTGGGCCGCGGCCTCCGTCGGGATCATCCCCTGCTCGGCCTCGGCGGCTGCCAGCGCCGCCTCGACCTGGAGGGCCCGCGCGAGCCGCGCGCCCCGCGAGAACAGCTCGCGCACCTCAGCGCGGCCGTAGCGGAACTCGAGTGGACAGAAAAGCGAGGCCGCATCGGCCGTCACGTCCGCGGGACCCGGTGCCGGATATATAGGGATAGTGCGGCGAGACGCTGACGGACGGGCGGGCGCGCGGACCGGGCTCCCTCAGCCCTCGCCGATCGAGCGGAGGAGGCGGGCGAGCCCGCTGCCGAACTGGAGCGCCCGCTTCGGCCGACGCGCGATCGACTCCGGCAGCCCACGGTGGCGCGCCCACCGTCGGAAGAGACCCTTGGGTTCGGGATCCGGCCGCCGTCGCTCGAGCGGGATCGCTTCGGCGGCGGCGACGAATCGCTCGTTTAGGTATGGCGCGCTGATGCGTCTCCCCCGACCGCTCGCGATCTCCTGGGTGAGCGGCCAGTCGCGGTCGAGGGCCGCACGGAGGTCGTACTGCACCCGTCGTCGGGCGCCGTCCACGGAGAGGCCCTGGAAGTGCGCGTAGCCGAGGAAGAGCTCGTCCGGTCCCTGGCCGCAGAGGACGTGGGACGGCGGAGTTCGGCTCAGCGCGATCGCAAGGGCGACCAGGACCGTTCGGGGCGTCAACGGCAGACGCCGCACCTCCGGTGGCACGGTCGCGAGCACGTCGCGGGCCGCGCGCTCGTCCACTTCCTCCGGCGTCCAGGGCAGTCCGAGGGTCCGGGCCGCTTCGGCCGCCGCGGCAAAGTCGGTGGCCCCCCGCGCGCCGACGGTCAGTAGCTGCACGTCGCGACGGGAGCGCAGTTCCCAGGCGAGCAACCCGGAGTCCACGCCGCCGGAGAAGAGCAGGCAGAGTGGAGCCGCCGGCTCGGCGATCGCCTGAAGGGCCGGCGCGAACGCCCGATCGAGCTCGAGATAGAGCCCCTCCTCGCCCGGCGCGGAGGACGCGCGTCGCCCCGCCGCCATCGCTCGCCGCAGGCCGTCAACGCTTATCGGCCGGCGCTCTAGCGGCGGTACGATGGCAACCTCTCCCCGGCCGGCGTCGGAACCTCCGGTGCGTCGTGCCCTGTTCGTGGATCGGGACGGGACGCTCAATCCCGACCTGCACTACCTCAAGGACGCCGACCGGCTCGAGCTGTTCCGCGGGGTCGGCGACGCGCTGTCCCTCGCCCACGACCACGGGTTCCTGGCGATCTGCGTGACGAATCAATCCGGCGTCGAACGCGGGCTCTACACGCGCGAGGATGTCGAGCAGATCCACGCGAGACTCAACGAGCTCCTGCGAGCGCACCGCGCGCGGATCGATGCGTTCTACTACTGTCCGCACGCCCCCGAGCACGCCTGCGCCTGCCGCAAGCCCGGCACGCTCCTGTTCGAGGAGGCCCGCCGCGACTGGCAGATCGACTTCGCCTCCAGCGCGATCGTCGGCGACCGCGATATCGACATCGAGGCCGGGCGACGTCTCGGGCTGTTGACCGCGCTCGTCCCGCCCGTCTCGGTGAGCCCCCCGCTCGCGGGCGCGCCGGAGCGGGCCGACGCCGCGCCGGAGATCGTCGCGAGCACGTTCGCCAATGCGGTGCAGCGCATCCTCGCGCGCGGCTGACGAGGCTCGGCGCTCGGGAAGGCGTTAAGCGCCGCGCCTGCTCGCCCTCGAGGACCGCCCTTGGTGCTCTCGTTCTGGCCGGCACTCGCGGGGGCGCTCGTCACGGTCGCCCTCGCGCTGGGCGCCGTTGCGGCCCGGGCCCTGACGCCGGTCGCCGGCGGGGTCGCCGCCGCCTTCGGCATCGTGATCGTGGTGTTCGCGGGATTCCCGTTCCTGGCGATGATGATTCTGTTCGTGGTGGCGAGCGTCGCCGTGACGCGGTTCCGCTTCGACGAGAAGCGGCGGGCGCAGGTCCAGGAGGGTGCCTCGGGCGAGCGCGGGGTATCGAACGTCGTCGCGCACATCGTGATCCCCACGGGGCTCGCGCTGGCGGGGGGATGGGGGCCGCCGGCGCTCCCGATGCCGGCCCTCGCGGTGCTCTATGCGAGCGCCCTCGCCTTCGGCGCGGCGGACACCTTCGCGAGCGAGCTCGGTGTCCTCGCCGGTCGCGCGCGCAGCATCCTCACGCTGCGACCGGTCCCGCCCGGGACGAACGGCGGGGTCTCGGGGATCGGCGAGGCCTGGGCGTTCGTCGGCGCCGGGACGACGGCGATCGTGGGGCTCGGGCTGTACCGACTGTTCGCGACGCCGATGCCCGACTTCCCGCTGTTCCTGATCACCGTCGTCGTCGCCGGTTTCGTGGGATGTCAGATCGACTCCGTGCTCGGCGAGACCCTGGAGAACCGCGGGTACCTCTCCAAGGGATCGACGAACTTCCTCGGCATGCTCGCCGCCGTTGGGATCGCCGCGCTCGTGGTGGTGGCCGCCGGAGGGGCGCTGTGAATCCGGAGCGGCGCCGTGGGGCGGTGGTCCTCCTGTCCGGCGGCATGGACTCCGCGACCTGCCTCGCGATCGCGCGGCGCGCGCATCGGGAGGTCCATGCGCTCACCGTCCTCTACGGCCAGCGGCACGCGCGCGAAGTCCGCTCCGCGCGCGCTCTCGCCCGCCGATTCCGGACCCGGCGGCACGTCGTGGTCCGGGTCCCGATCGCGTCGCTCGTCGATTCGGCGCTCACGGACCGGAGGAGGGCGCTCCCGCGCGGCGGACCGCGCCCTGGCGCGATCCCGGCGACGTACGTGCCGGCGCGCAACACGGTCCTCCTCGCGCTCGCCCTGGGCTACGCCGAGTCCCACGGCCTCGATCGGATCTACCTCGGCGCGAACGCGATCGATTATTCCGGCTACCCGGACTGCCGGCCGGAGTTCCTCCGTGCGTTCGAGCGCGTGGCCCGGCTCGGAACGAGGCGCGGGGTCGAAGGTCGCGCGCGCCTGCGGGTCCGGGCCCCGCTCCTGCGGTGGACCAAGGCCGAGATCGTGCGCGCCGGCGAGCGGCTCGGCGTTCCGTGGGCGCTCACGTGGAGCTGCTACGCGGGCGGGACGCGGCCCTGCGGCCGCTGTGACGCCTGCCGGCTGAGGGCGCGTGGCTTCGCCGCCGCCGGCGTCGTCGACCCGCTCCTCGTGCGCGCCTAGCTCGGCTTGGCGACCGTGCTCGCGTCCACCGGGCTCACCATCGAGGTGCAGAAGGCGCAGCGCTTCGCCGCGAGGGGGATGTCGGACAGGCACTCCGGGCACGGTCGGGTCGTCGGGGGCGCGGCGGCCTTCTTCGCCGCCTGTCGGTCCTGGTAGCGCTGATAGGGCAGCGCGATCGCGAAGAAGACGACGACCACGATCGTGATGAACGTGATGACCGCGTTGAGGAAGGCGCCCTGCATGAACGTGCTGCCGTTGAGCGTGTAGTTCCAGGACTGAAAGTTGAACTTCCCGGCGACGCCGATGAGCGGCGTGAAGATGTCCACGACCAGCGCCGTGACCAGCGCGGTGAACGCGACGCCCATCACGAACGCGATCGCCAGCTGGATCAGGTTCCCTCGGCTGATGAACTTCTGGAAGTCCTCGCGGATGCTCCCCATGGAAATCTCGAGCGGAACCGCCCCCCCGCTACTTGATGGTTCCGCGACCGACGACTACATCGTCTCCAGGCGCGCGACGCCGAGGAGGTCCAGGGCGTTGCCCAGCGCCTGCCGTACGGCCGCGACCAGCGCGATCCGGCTCGCGCGCTCCTCCCCGCTCCGCAGCACGGGGACCGCGTGGTAGAACCGGTTGAACCGGTCGGCCAGTTCGTGCGCGTAGCCCGCGACGGACTGGACGTGCATGGACCGGGCCGCCCGCGCGACCGTGGAGGGGAACCGCGCGAGGATCCGAACGAGCGCCGCCTCCTCCGGATCGGTCAGGCGGCCGGCATCGAACGGGAACGGGCCCGCGTCCTGCTCCGCCTTTCGGAGCACGCTCGACGCCCGCGCGTAGGCGTACTGGAGGAACGGACCGCTTCGCCCCTCGAAACTGAGGGCGTCCTCCCAGCGAAAGGCGACGGGCTTCTCCGGGGCGACCCGCGCGATGTGGTAGCGGATCGCCCCGGTCGCGACGGCCTCGGCGATCCGCTCGAGGTCCGACTCCAGTAGGTCCTCCCGTCGGGAGCGGACCTCGCGGCGCGCCCGCTCGACGGCCTCCTCGATGAGCTGGTCGAGCCAGACGGCCGATCCCTTGCGCGTCGACATCCGGCCGCCCTCGGGGACCGTGATGTCCTGGTACACGAGGTACGTCGGGCGCCGCGCCTCGCCGACCTCGGCGAGCAACGCGTTCAGCGTGCGGGCGTGGAGCTGGTGGTCCTGGCCGAGCACGTCGATGAGGGACGCGAAGCGGGCGAACTTCGCGAGGTGGTAGGCGACGTCGCGCGTCACGTAGAGGCTCGTGCCGTTCCCGCGCTGGAAGATCACCCGCGAGGTCGCTTTGGGAAGTCCGTAGCCGGCGGCGTCGATCGCCCATGCCCCGTTGTCCTCGCGCACGGCGTGCGGCGCCTGGCGGAGCCGCTCGAGGACGCGCTCGACCGAACCGTCCCGCAGGAAGTCCGACTCCCAGACGAACTCGTCGAAGTGGATGTCGAGCCGCGCGAGTGACGCGAGCATCCCATCGAGGATCTGCTGCGTGATCTGCCGGTGGTCCGGTGGCGGAGCGCCACTCTCGATCTGTTGCACTCGGGCCGCGACCTCGGCCTGCGCGTCCGCGTGCTCCTTGAGATACGCGCTCGCCGCGGGATAGGGCCGCCCCCAGCGCCGGTCCGGCTTCTCGCCGGGTTCCTCATGGCCGTCGACCGCCTCGCGAACCGCGGCCGGCCACTGATCGCGGGGCTTCGACCAGATCCAGCTGATCAGCGCGGCCTGCCGGCCCATGTCGTCGACGTAGTACTGCGTCGTGACCGCCGCTCCGCTCGCGCGCACGATCCGCGCGAGCGTGTCGCCGATGATCGCGTTGCGGACGCGGCCGATGTGGAACGGGCCGGTCGGGTTCGCGCTGGTGTGCTCGACGCACGTGGCCGGTCCGGCACGCTCGCGGCGCCCGTAGCGATCGCGGCGGCCGAGCACGAGGCCGAGGGTGGCCTCCGTGAGACGGCGGGGATCGGCGGCGACGTTGAGGTACGCGCCCTTCGCGCGCGGGGGCAGGAGCTGGGCATCGGCCGGGAACGCCCGCGCGAGCGCGCCGGCGAACTCCTCCGCCGGTCGGTGGGCCTCGGCGGCGGCGCGGTGGACGGGGAAGGCGAAGTCGCCCTCCTCCCCTCCGTCCGTGTCGAGCTGGGCGAGCACCTGGTCCGCGGACCAACCTAAGCCGAGGCTCGCGAGCGCGCTCGCGATCCCCCGGGTGGCGGCCTCGACGAACGGAGCCAGCGGGTCGAACGACTCGGAAGGCGGATCCGAAGCGCTCGACATCTCGGCCCGCCGGGAAGCGCTTTAGCGGCCCTCCCGTCTTAACGATTCGCGTATGACGGCGCAGATCCTCGTTCGCTACGGAGAGCTCGCACTGAAGAGCGCGCCGGTCCGCCGCGAGTTCGAGGGAGCGCTGCGCCGCAACATCCTCGAGCAGTTCGTGGTCGAGGGGATCACCGGACGCCTGCGGGCCGACCACGGTCACCTCTACGTCGAGGTGGAGGACGGCGAGCGCGCGGTCAAGGTCCTGCGTCGGGTCTTCGGGATCACCTCCGTGAGCCAGGTCCACGAGGTGCCGAGCGATCCCCGGGCGATCGCCGAGCGCCTGCTCGCGCTCGCCGAGCCTCGCCTTCCCGTCGGCCGATCCTTCGCCGTGCGGGCGCGGCGGACGGGCGGGCGGCACCCGTTCACGAGCCAGGAACTCGCCCGCGACCTCGGCGCCGCGGTCCTCGAGCGGTTTGAGGACCGCGCTCTGAGGGTCGACCTCGACCGACCGGACGTCGAGCTGTTCGTCGAGGTGCGGGGTCCTCGCACCTACCTCTCCTTCGACCGCGTGCGCGGACCGGGCGGACTCCCGCTCGGGGTCGCCGGGCGACTGGTCGCGCTGGTCGACGGGCCACGGGGCGCGCTCGGCGCCTACCTCATGATGAAACGCGGTTGCCGCGTCGGGCTCGTCGCGCTACCGGACGGCGAGCGTCTCGCACGCGAGGTGCTCGGCCGCTTCGACCCGTCGGTCGAGATCGCGACCAGCCCCGCCGAGCCGGGCGCCTGGTCGCAGGCGATGGCGACGCTCTCGGAAAGGTCCCGCGCCGAGGGGGTCGTCCTCCCGCTGCGGGTCGAGGAGTACCCGACCGCCCGGGAGCAGTGGGGCGAGCGCGTGCTGTTCTCGCCGACCGTCGGATTCACGGACGCGGAGGTGGAGACGCGTTGGAGGAGCGCGAGCGGGCTCACCGAGTGATCCAGCGATCCCTCGAGCCCGACGCATCCGCGAGCCCGGCGGAGTCGGTGCCGGCCGAACCGCCGTCGCCCTCGGCCCCCCCGGAATCGACCCCCTCGCCTCCGCCGAGGGTGCCGTCCGAACCCTCGGACGTCGAGCTGCGGCGACGGCAGGCCGCCTGGTTCGTGGAGCGGGCGCGGCGCGAGGAGCTCCGTCGCCGGACGAAGGGCGATGAAGGGACGAAATAGCCGCGCGGGCTGTGCCGGGAAGTGCCGGCCCCGTCCCCCGGCGTGCTGAGTGCGAGCGCGGACGCGCTGCTCCCCGGCGAGCCGGGCGATCCGAGCCAGCCGCCCGCGAGCGCGCTCGGCGTCGACCGGCACGTCACGGGGCTGATCGCGAGCCTCCCGGCGGCGCAGCGCGCCGAGTTCGACTCGCTGTTTCGCGCGTTCGATGGCACCTTCGCGAACCTCCTGCTGACCGGGCGGCTGCAGCGGTTCTCCCGCTTGGAGCCCCGGGCACGGGAGGCCTACCTCGGACGCTGGTCGACGAGCCGTCTCGCGCTGAAGCGCAAGGGGTTCCAGGCGCTGAAGCGCCTCATCGCCTGGTCGTACTTCACCGCGACCGGGCCGGACGGGACCAACCCGCGCTGGTCCGCGCTGCACTATCGACCCCCCGGACCCGTTTCGGGTCTCGACGACCCCCTCGCGGGAATCCGCCCGCGCGTACCGGACCGGGACGTGGAGGAGATCTGCGACGTCGCCGTCATCGGGTCCGGGGCCGGCGGCTGCGTGGTCGCCGACCGGGCCGCGAGCGCCGGACAGCGCGTCGTGGTGATCGAATCCGGTCCCTGGTTCGCGTCAGCGGAGTACCCGCGCACGGAGCGGGAGGGGTTCGACCGGCTATACCTGGGCCGTGGTCTCGTGACGACCCGCGACAGCGCGATCGCCGTGCTGGCCGGCGTCGGCGCGGGCGGAGGGACCACGGTCAACTGGATGACCTGCCTATCGCCCCGGGCCGAGGCGCGGGCGGAGTGGGCGGAGGCTGGGTCCGGCGGGCCCACCGACGGCGAGTTCGACCGCGCGCTCGCCGCGGTCAGCGCGCGCCTGGACGTGTCGCGCGCCGAGAGCACGATCAATCCGCCGAACGACGTCCTGCGGACGGGCAGCCTCGCGCTCGGCTACCGCGAGGGCGTGGACTGGGAGGTGATCGCCCGCAACGCCGTCGGATGCGCCGGTCGCTGCGGCTTCTGCATGTTCGGCTGCCGCTACGGCGCCCGACGTTCGGCCCTGTCGACCTACCTGGTCGCCGCGCTCCGGCACGGTGCCGCGATCTACTGTGGGACCCGCGCGACCTCGATCGAGATCGAGGGGGGCCGTGCGCGCCGGGTACTCGCCGAGTTCCGAGCGGGGGGCGTCCGCCGCGCGGTTCGCGTGCGGGCGCGCGCGATCGTCGTGGCGGCCGGGGCGCTCCAGACCCCGGGGATCCTCCAGCGCTCGGGCCTGCGCTCGCCCGGGATCGGCCAGGGGCTGCGGCTGGACCCGACGACGGCGATGGTCGGCGAGTTCCCCCGACCGATGCGCACGTGGGAGGGGCCGCCGCAGACGATCGCCGTCCGACGGTTCCAGACGGCGGACGACGGCGCCCACGGCCCGTGGATCGAGGCCGCCCCGGCCCACCCGGGCCTCGCGGCGCTCGCGACCCCCTGGCGCGATGCGGCCGACTACCGACGGCTGGTGGCACGGCTGGAGTACGTGGCGACGCCGATCGTCCTGGTCCGCGATGTGGCCGAAGGACGGGTCGGCGCGGACGCCGAAGGTCGCCCGATCCTGGACTACCGGCTGGGCCGGCGGGATCGCGAGAACCTCGTCCGCGGCATGGTCGAGACCGCCCGCATCCTCGCCGCGGCCGGGGCGACGCGCCTGCTGTCACTCCACACTCCTCCCGTAGAGGTCGGCGACGGTGCGTCGCCCGTCCGACCGGCCGAGGTGGACCGGTTCGTCGAGGCGATCCGGTCCGCGGGCGTGAGGGAGCACTCGCTCGCCCTGTTCTCCGCCCACCCGATGGGCTCGGCCCGGGTCGGCGCGGACCCCCGACGCTCGGCGGCCCGGCCCAGCGGCGCCGTCCACGGGGTCGAGGGACTCTGGATCGCGGACGGCAGCCTGCTGCCGAGCGCGCCGGGGGCGAATCCGATGGTCTCGATCCTGGCGTGGGCCGAGCGGGTCAGCGACCATCTGCTCGCCGAGCTCGCCGGAGCGCCCGCGCTCGCCGGATAGGGTTATCTGGCCCGCCCGAGTGGGCGCGGCCGCGTTCCGAGAGTTCCATGCCGCCGTGGGTGATCGAGGGCTCGTTCAACGCGCGACGCGGCTACTGGCAGCCGTTCCGCAAGCAGGTCGAGGCGGCGGACGAGGCCGCGGCCCGCGAGTGGATCCTCTCCGAGATCGGCAGCTGCCACCACGTCAGCCGCCGCCAGATCCGGATCGACCGGGTCGCCGCCGCCGGGTGAGGGGCCTCTCCGCGAGACCGCTCTTCAAATACTCACGATCGCCGGACCCTCAGGATGGTCGAGCCGATCTGGTGGGTCCTTCTCCTCATCGGCTTCCTTCCGATCGCCTACCTG
>Ga0187783_10000186_pt1 | contig 47099 bp, 40 predicted proteins | sample 1015_SJ02_MP02_2_FD_132471 | JGI IMG/M metagenome (GOLD analysis project Ga0187783, IMG submission 132471) | Tropical peat soil microbial communities from peatlands in Department of Meta, Colombia - 1015_SJ02_MP02_20_MG | ecosystem: Environmental > Terrestrial > Soil > Wetlands > Peat | place... | reverse complement strand
TCACCATCATCCTCATTGAGCACATCATGCGCGCGGTGATGAGCTTTTCGCAGCGGCTGATCGTGCTGGTTTCGGGGCGCAAGATCGCGGACGGCCTACCCCGGGACGTCATCCGCGAGGCGGAAGTCGAGAGGGCCTATCTTGGGCAGTAGCATCGCACTGTCTGGCGTTCACGCCGCGTACGGGGCGGTACGCGTGCTCGAGGATGTGTCGCTGCGAGTCGGTAGCGGCGAGACCGTCGCGCTGCTTGGCACCAACGGCAATGGCAAGAGCACATTGATGAAGTGCATCATGGGCATCGTGCCGCCGCTGGCGGGCGGTATCGAGGTCGACATTGACGGCACCAAATATGAGCTGGTCGGGCTCAGCACTGAGCAGATCGTCGACCTGGGAATCGCGCTGGTTCCCGAGGGCCGTCGGCTGTTTCCGAAATTGACCGTCGAAGAAAATCTGCTGCTTGGCGCCTACCGGCGCACCGCTCGTGCGCAGCGCAAGCACAATTTCGAATTCTGCTGCGAAGCCTTCCCGCGACTTGCCGAGCGCCGGCGGCAGCTTTCCGGGAGTCTGAGCGGCGGCGAGCAGCAGATGCTGGCGCTCGCCCGGGCGCTGATGCTGGCGCCGCGCATCCTCCTGGTCGACGAGCCGTCGGTCGGACTTGCTCCGATTCTGGTTCAGCGCACGATCGACAAGATCAAGGAACTCAAGGAGAGTTATCAGCTTACCGTGCTGATGGCGGAACAGAATTTCAACCAGGCGATCCGCATCGCCGATCGTGGCTACGTCATAGTCCACGGCAAAATCGCCTTTGAAGGCAATTCGACCGCCGAACTCAACAACAACGAACTAATCCGCAAGTTCTATCTGGGGCTCTGACCGCCGCGCGATCGTCCGGCCCGGGCGCGGCGCGAAGCTTGCCGTTACTGTTTGGCCTTTTCGTACGGATAGATGACGTTGCCGGACTTATACTCATCCGGCGCGACCACCACCTGGGTCGAGATGTCCCGGAACTGTGCGACGTCGTTGCCCTTGATGTTCTGGAACTGAACCTGCAGGACGCGCGAGCGTTCCCACTCACCTTTGGGGCCGAATTTCACATCACCGACCACCGTTTTGAAGTTTGCACTGTGCATATATTCGGCGAGCTTGCTATCGTCGAGCGTGTTGGTGGCCACGATGGCTTCACCGAGCACCTGCAGATAGGCATAGCCCCATGGCGCCATGTAATAGCCGAGCGGGTCGACACCCTCCTGGGCGGCGCGTCCCTGGTATTTTTTGATCAGCTCGGCAACGCCGGGAAAATCCATTTTCGGGACCGGCAGCCAAAAGTCGTAGTTCACCAAGCCGTTGAGCAGCGGACCGAGCTGCGTCTTGAACACGGTCGCCTGCAGCCCGACCATGGCGCCGCCGATCATTTTCGGTTTCAGGCCGATTTCGTTGATGGCCCGCACCATGCCGACCGAGTCAAGCGGATAGGAGCAGATTGCCAGGAGGTCCGGATTGGCAGCCTGGATCGCTCGCACGATCGGCGCGAAGTCGGTGGTCGCCGGCGGGTAGTTGCGGTCGTAGACGATCTTGAGACCTGCCGCCTTGGCGTTCTGGCGGGCGCCGTCGGAGGCATTGCGGGAGAATTCGGCATCGGCAGCCACGATGGCAACGGTCTGCGGCTTGGGGTCCTGCCGCATCGCCACGTCGAAGAAGCCCTTGGTGAAAGCCGGCTTCGCGTCCGGGCCAGAGGGAATCATCGCGAAATAGTTCGGATAATTGAACTCGCTGTTGACCGCGAGCCCAAGGATGCCGATGAACACCTTGTTTTTCTGCATCACGATCGGCATGGCCGGAGCCAACATGTTAGTGGCATAGCCGCCGACCACGAGGTCGACCTTGTCGACGTCGAGCAGTTTGGTGTAGATGCCGGGCACGCTCGAGGGATTGCTCTGGTCGTCGTAATAAACGAGTTGGACCGGGCGACCGAGCAGACCGCCCTTGGCGTTTATGTCCTCTTCCCAGATCTTCATGGCCAGCAAAGCGGACTTGCCGTTGGCGGCGAGCGGCCCGGTCAATGCCATACCGAAGCCAATGCGAATCGGATCGGCTGCGCGCGCAGGTACCAGCCCGAAGCGCCCCGTCACCAGTGTCGCCACCGAGGCGAGCATCGCTTTCAGGAAGGGGCGCCTACGCATTGTCAAGGTTCGCGGCATGAGCGTTTCTCCCAACACGACATCGTTATTTACGCTCATAGCACGTGCAGGGGCCAAGAGAGAATCCTCAACTTCGCACGCGGAGCATTATTCATCAGGAGAAATCACAGCTGGGCGTCGGCGGCGATCGCCGCAGGCGACGTGTCAGCCTGCGGTTGCATCACCGCCCTCGACGATGACGTTCTCGACTTCGCCGGCACCCTTGCGGCGGTGGCTCGCGGCCTGCTGATAGGCGTCCGATTGAAAACAGCCGACCGCCTGTTCGAAAGTGGGAAATTCAATCACGACAAACCGGTGAAACTTATCGGGACCTTCCATGATCTGAAAGCGCCCGCCGCGCGCTAGAACTTTGCCGCCATAACGGGCAATAATACCCGGTACGAGATCGGTATATTTCTTGTACTCCACCGGATCCGTGATCCGTGATCGAGCTACCCAATAGGCAGGCATTGTGGGCTCCTCGCATCAACCAAGCTGTCGCCTGCGGCGTGACCGGACCGTTCTGGTTTGGTCAACAGCGCGACCCAAGATTAGTACGAATGGTCGGAACGTCACCATGTCAACGATTGTCGACTTATCGGTGCCTCTTGAGAACAATGTCGCCGCTGACCCGCCGGGTTACGGCCCGCATATCACCTATCGGAGCCATCGCGAGACCGCGGCCGATGTCGTTAAGTTCTTTCCTGGCCTCGCGGTGACAGATTTGCCCGACCAGGAAGGCTGGGCCATCGAACAGATCGCCCTGACCACCCACAATGGCACACATCTCGATGCGCCGTACCACTTCCATTCGACGATGGACCGCGGCAAACGAGCCATCACGATCGACGAGGTGCCGCTCGAATGGTGTTTTCAGCCCGGCATCAAGCTCGATTTCCGACATTTCCCGGACGGTTATGTGGCAAGCGCGGCCGATGTCGAGGCCGAGTTGGCGCGCCTGCGCCATGAGCTGAAGCCGTTGGAGATTGTCGTGGTCAACACAGCTGCAGGCGCGGCCTATGGGGCGCCTGATTTCGTGGCGAGAGGTTGCGGCATGGGTCGCGAGGCCACCCTCTATTTGCTCGAGCGCGGTGTGCGCGTCACCGGAACAGATGGCTGGAGCTGGGACGCGCCATTCGTGCACACCCGAGGCAAGTACCTCAACACCCGCGACCCCAGCCTGATCTGGGAAGGCCACAAAGCCGGGCGGGAGATTGGATACTGTCATCTTGAAAAATTGGCCAATCTCGACAGACTCCCAGCCACCGGATTTCGGGTCAGCTGCTTCCCGGTCAAGGTGCGGGGCGGTTCGGCTGGCTGGACGCGCGCGGTCGCTATCATCGACTGAGCGCGCCGTCACGCCTGCGTCGTCCACCAACATTCCCCGCAGCAAGCAGCACCTGCGGCCCATCCGCGCGCCGGCGCCGACTCTGTGACCGGACGGCAGTCACCCACCAGGGTTGCGGCTCAGGCATGCGGCGTATCTGCATTGACAGAATGGCCTGGCGCTGATCTGCCACTGGACCATGGAGGTTAGCGAAGATACTGCGGCGCTTGGCACAGGCAGGGCTTTGCCGATAGGAATGATCGGCAAATTTTAGGGTAGTGACGGCATGAATTTTCAAGACCAGCCCGACAATTGGGCACTGAAAAAGTATGCGGTTGGCCAGCCGGTTCCCCGCAACGAGGATCCTTATCTGGTACGGGGTCGAGGCCGCTATACCGACGATCTCAACCTGCCCGACCAGGCTTATGCGGTCATGGTCCGTAGCCGTCAGGCTCACGGAATCATCCGATTCATCAATCTCTCGCCTGCCCTGGGAATGCCGGGGGTACTCGGGGCCTATGCGGGCGCCGAGTTGGCGGCCGCCGGTTACGGCTCGCTGCGGTGCGCATTGCCGCTGAACAATCGCGACGGTTCGCAGATGCACCGGCCGCTCCGTCCGGCCTTGCCGACCGATAAGGTGCGTTTCGTCGGCGACCCGGTCGCCTTCGTGGTGGCCGAGACAGCCGCGCAGGCCCGCGACGCCGCAGAAGCCGTTGCCATTGAGATTGAGGAACTGCCGGCGGTCACCCGGCCGGCCGATGCCGCCAAACCCGGCGCACCCCTCCTTTATGACGAAGTGCCCGGTAACGTTGTCCTTGATTACCACTACGGGGATGCCGAAAGGGTCGCGGCGGCCTTTGCCACCGCCGCCCATGTGACACGGCTCAACCTCATCAACAACCGTCTCGTGGTCAACGCCATGGAACCGCGCGCGGCCCTTGCAGAATTCGATCAAGAGGCGGAACGCTTTACGCTTCATGTGGGCTGCCAAGGCGTGTTTGGAATGCGCGCGCAACTCGCCAACGACATCCTCAAGGTGGCCCCCGAAAAGGTGCACGTGCTGACCAGAAATGTCGGCGGCTCATTCGGGATGAAAGCGGCCGTATATCCAGAATATGTTTGCTTGCTGCACGCCGCCCGCGCTCTGGCACGTCCGATCAAATGGACTGCCGATCGATTCGAAAGCTTCCTGTCCGACCATCACGGACGTGATCATGAATTTTTGGGCGAACTGGCGCTCGACGAAAAGGGCCACTTCCTGGCGCTGCGCTTCACCGGCTATGGCAACATGGGTGCCTATCTTGGAACGGTTTCGCCGTTGATGTCGACGCTCAACATCGTAAAGAACACGGCGAGCGTCTATCGCACACCGCTGTTGGAAGTATCGACCAAATGCGTCTTGACCAACACCACCATGGTCAGCGCCTATCGTGGCGCTGGGCGGCCGGAGAGCAATTACTACGTTGAGCGGCTGATCGATACCGCCGCCCACGAGATGGGTATCGATCGTGTTGCGCTACGTCGCCGCAATCACATCCGACCCGACCAGATGCCCTACGCAGCAGCATCCGGTATGACCTACGACAGTGGTGAGTTCACGGCCGTGCTGGATCGTGCCGTGGAAATCGCCGATCTCGGTGGATTCAAACAACGCCGGCGCGACAGTCGCAAATACGGCAAGCTTCGCGGACTTGGAATCGGCAGCTATCTGGAGGTGACGGCACCACCGAACAAGGAGATGGCCGGCATCCGCTTCGAGCCGACCGGGACGGTGACTATCATTACCGGCACGCTTGACTACGGGCAAGGCCACGCCACCCCGTTTGCTCAAGTTCTGAGTGCGCGGCTCGGTGTACCGTTTGAAAGCATCCGTCTCGTGCAGGGAGACAGCGACGAATTGCTCGCGGGTGGCGGCACTGGCGGTTCACGCTCGATGTATGCCAGTGGCGAGGCCATCGTCGAGGCGGCCGACAAGGTGATCGAGCATGGCAAGCTGATTGCCGGCTTCGTTCTCGAGGCTTCGGCCACCGACATCGAATTTGATGCTGGTCGCTTTGTCATTGCGGGGACCGACCGCGGCATCACCCTCATGGAACTCGCCGACAAACTCCGAACCGGTTTGAATCTTCCATCCGAGTTGCCGCAATCGCTCGACGTCTCGCACGTGACCGCGGTCATCCCCTCAGCCTTTCCCAATGGCTGCCACATCGCCGAGATCGAACTCGATCCTCAATCCGGCGTGGTCAGCGTGGTCCGATACGTGTCGGTGAACGACTTCGGCACGATCATCAACCCCATGCTGGTTGAGGGCCAGATCCATGGCGGGGTCGTGCAAGGGATCGGACAGGCGCTGATGGAGCACACAGTCTATGATGCCGACGGCCAGCTCCTCACCGGGTCCTATATGGATTACGCCCTCCCGCGCGCGAGCGACGCCCCGGTGATCGGCTTCGAGAGTCATCCGGTGCCCGCAAAGAGCAACCCGCTGGGCGTCAAGGGCTGTGGTGAGGCCGGCTGCGCGGGAGCCTTGACATCGGTAATGAACGCCGTGGTCGACGCTCTCTCGGACCATGGCATTCGGCATATCGATATGCCCGCCACACCCGAGCGAATCTGGCGCGCCATTGCGCAGGCCCGCACCGCATCGGAGCAGGCCGAGCCGCTCCGCGCGGAATCCCAGACAGCGCAGACCCCCGACTAAAGCTCAACGTCAGTTCCGCGCGAGATCGCGGCGGTTGCGGCGATGCAATGGCACGGTGTCGTGACGGCTGACAGACGCTGGCGTGATCAGTCGCCGCGGTGCCTCGGGTTGCACAGTTCTCATATCGACGCTCTGCCGCGCCCGCTCACGACGACGGGGGCAAACACGACGGACCGTTCGGCACGGGTGATTCCCCGGCTGGACCGCGGCGCGCCAATCTTCAGACGCTGACAAAGGGACCAGGCTGCGCACGATGGCCCGCGGGCAACAGATGAAAGTAATGTCGCGGCGGCTCGTAGTGCTCCTCTGCGGAGGCAGGTTCCAGAAAATGGTCGGCACACAGATCGGAGCGGACAAAAAATGCGTTGACGCCGGCGATCGAGCAACCGACCAATCGGTATCCTTTGGCCTTGCCCAGGCGCACCAGCGCCTCGAGGCTTGCTCCGTAGAAATTGCTGCCATCCCAACAGGCGTCGGGCCGATAGGGGACAACCAGAGACATCGGAGGCCGCAGGCTGGCGTTGTATTCGATCACCACGACGCGGGGCGCGACGGCTTCGATCGCTTTCCAAACCCAATAATCGTTGTAATCAATATCGATGCTCAGAAGGTCGATCTCGCCCTGGATGCCGGCGCGCGTCAGCAGATCATCGATATTCTCCGCGGTAACGGTTGTCTGCTCAAGCATGAGGTCGCGTTTGGCGATGAAGCTCTGGAAGTTCTCGTGAATTTTGGCAACGCTTTGCGCGTCTGATTCAATCCATAGACCGCACCAGCCTTCGACCAGCAACTTGGCCGTATTGCATTCGATCCCGGTTTCGACTCCGAATTCGACAAAGGTACGTCGCGTGACACCGATGCGGCGGAAAATCTCCTGAATGATTCCGTCCTCATCGTTTTGCGAAAAGACTTTGAAGCCGTACCGTAGCAACCGGCGCGGATCGGCGTGGCGAGGCCGAGCGATTTCTTCATTCCAGCATCGCTGCACGCTCATGCTCATGGCATAGCGCGAGAGGTCACCGAGTCGGTTCAGCAGGGCGAGGATCTGTTGGGTGCTTTGGGTGTCGATCATCGAAGCGAACGAGATTCAGATGGGCTGCAAGCGGGCGCCTCGGCTTTAGCCGGAGATCATGCGCATGAGGACGCGATCGCGGCGTATGAAATGATGGAACAATGCCGCTCCGATATGAACCACGAGAAGCCCCGCCAAGACAAACCCGAGGATCTGGTGGACCAGAAAGGCCTGTTCCGAAAACGGTCGGTCTTGCGGCCAGATTGGCGGCAGATCGAACAACCAGAAAAACACGACCGGCGCCCCATAGGCGGAAGTCGCAACCCAACCCACCAGAGGCTGGAGGATCAGCAGGCCATAAAGAAGCCAATGCATCGCTTCGGCGCCGTGCCGTTGCAGAGCAGGAATATCTGCCGGCAGCGGCGGCGGCGGATGACTGACCCGGTAAATCAGCCGGATAACCATCAGGACGAGGACGACGAAGCCGGTCGAGCGATGCAGATGGTACAGCACGTCCTGAACCGGGCCGCTCTTCATGTTGGCCATAACGATGCCAGCTGGGATCAGACCGAGGACCAGTGTGGCCGTTACCCAATGGATGGTGCGCGCCACCCGGTCATAGGCAGGCTTGTCAGCATCCATATTTCCACCTCCAGAACATCAAACGTCCGTGCCGCGCGGGTGCACGTTCAGAACGACGAACGATCACTTCCTGACATCAAGTTGTCGATTCGGAGCGACTGCCTGCCGTACCATCGTCCCGAATCTGAGATCCAGTCGTGCAGATGTGGTCGAGTCGGTGGCCGGCGCGCATCGCTTTGGCGGTCAGATAGCGGCGGTTGTGCACATTGATCGGCGTGTGAAGCGCCACTCGGCCGCTGATCTCGATCCCGGCTCGGGCCAGCCCGTCAAGTTTGGCCGGGTTGTTAGTCATCAAGAGAATGCGCTTACAACCCAGCATTTCCAGCATTCGGCCGGCAACCCCATAATCGCGCTCATCGTCGTCGAATCCCAGCGTGGTATTGGCGTCGACCGTGTCAAGCCCGCAATCTTGAAGCTGATAGGCGCGCAGCTTGTTGGCGAGGCCGAGGCCCCGGCCTTCCTGCTCGAGGTAAAGGATAATCCCGCCACCCGCTGCTTCAAGCCGCACCAGCGCCAGTTGCAGTTGATCACCGCAATCGCAGCGACGCGATCCAAATACGTCGCCGGTCAGACAGGCGGAGTGCAGTCGCACCGGCACGGGTGCCGAGAAATCCGGATCGCCGACAATGACAGCGACCGCCCCGCCGCCGACGCAGTCGCGAAAATATATGAATCGCGCGCACACTCCGTCCTGCAGCGGGATTTGCGCCTCCCCGGCCCTTGTTAACGACGCGGTGACAGCGCCCCGGAAGCCTACGATGGCCTCAGCTGCCACTTTGACCAACGGCGCGTCGCTGAATGTCGGCCCAGGCCCCGCGGGCTCGAACATCACCACCGCCGGGAGGCGAAGGGCGAGTTTCGCAAGCGTGAGAGCCGCAGCGGCTGTCGGGCCGGCGGGAATCGCGGTAACGACCGGCTCGGGGTGGACATCCGCGACGAGCGAGAACAGCTGATTGGCATCATGGCCGGCCGGGACCGGCAGGGCGAGCGGCTCGCTGGCCGCGAGGCCCAACGCGCGCGCCCGTCGCGCGCTCACGACCAACTGGAGCCCGGCGGGCACGCTGGCGGCCCTGAAGGCCGCGAGCTTTGCGTCATCGAGACCATCCACCGGAAGTGCGATCAGCCCCGCGACCCCGATAATCCACACTGGTCTGGTGGCTCGAAACTCACAGAGCGCCCGATCGACCGCGACCTGCGGCCCACCGCCGAGCCCGGCAGAACCCTTGCACGCGCCCCCGTTGTCCATTGGAATCATGTGCAGGCGCCTGCCGGGTTGAGTCGGCCGGACATGCCCGTCCTCTGGTATCGGTTTGGATTGCTGGAGTGGAACGAAACGCGCACATGCATCATCCGCTTGATTGCGCCCTGTCAAGCCGCGATGGCCGTCGGGCCGCGCGTTCGAACAGGCGCATTGAAATGATAGCTTGCGGCGTAGCCGGAACTGCGGCCGTCAGGAAATTGCACCTCTCGAGCGTTGACCAGCCAGGCCTGAACCAAGCCCGACGTTCTGGCTGCGGGCCGGAACGCCGCTAAAGTAAAAGGTTTGATCATGTCCTCCCTCGAGTGCCGACCCGTTGCTGGTTTACACTCCACCATTCGGTCCAAGTTTAGCTCTACCAGGGAATAAACTCCCGCCTCGATCCGCTATTCCCCCTTCGGGGCCGGCGGTGTTTTGCATGTCAGCGGATCTTGACAGCAAGTGGACCGTTTTGAGTAGCAAGTCCGGCCACGACCCCAGATTGCCGCCGCTCACAGTGGCCTCCGGACCGGTCACCGGGACGCGGTCGGACGGACCGTCCGATCCGGATTCATGGGCGTCGGTCCCGCACCGGTTTCGCGCCAGCACGGATCCTCTTCCGCCTCCCTGGAGTGATTACTTCGAGCCGCTGCGCGCCGGCTCCGTTGACGATCTCATGGTTGTCGGCCAGATCGGACAGTCGCTGGATGGTCGCATTGCGACCGAAAAAGGTCGTTCGCACTACATCAACGGAATAGCCGGACGGGCCCACCTGCACCGGCTGCGCGCCTTGGTCGACGCAGTGATCGTGGGCGTGGGCACGGCCATTGCGGATGATCCCCGCCTTACCGTACGCCTGGTGGCAGGTCCCCATCCGGCCCGTGTGGTCGTGGACCCCAGTGGCAGGCTTCCAAGGAACGCGCGGCTCCTGGCCGAGGACAGCGTGCGCCGCCTGGTGCTGACAACAGGGGCCGGGGGCAGGACCTGGCCAGCCGATGTCGAGGTCTTGAGCCTGCCGGCGGTGGACGGGCGGATCGCCCCCGCTGCGATTCTGGCGAGTCTCGCCGAGCAGGGGCTGCGGCGCCTTCTGGTCGAGGGCGGTGCTGATACGATATCGGGGTTTCTGACGGCCGGCTGTCTCGATCGACTCCATATCGTCGTGGCGCCCATCATTCTTGGGGCTGGTCGGACCGGGCTTGCGATGCCACCGGTCGAGCACCCGCATGAGGCCCCGCGCGTGAAAATGCGCGTCTACCCGCTCGACGACGAAGTATTGTTAGACTGTGATCTTTCGGCGCGCCGATTGCCAATTGGCGTGGCGAAGAAATCGATGTGACCGACGCGAAGAATGGAACGTCCTCCGGCGATCAGGTCGCGACGCCGGGTGAGCCACTCCATGGTGTCGGCCAGAGGCAAACGCCCGGTTTCACAGGCCGCGCCAGCCCAGCCGGCGAGGATCTCCAGCTGAATCTTCTGATCTCTGGCACCGAACACCCAATCAGATCGACCGCGCGTCAGTCGATAGCGCAGACGTTTGAACCGCGCCATGGCCTCGCCGGCCGCGGCCGGCCCCAACGCTGGCCCGAAGCCTTTGTCTCTACGGTGATGGAGATTGACCGCACCAACGACCGCATCGTCGAGCGGATCCGCTGGCTCGAGCGTGGCTCGGCCATCGTAGGTCAGGGCAACGTAGGCAGGCAGCTTACGTAATGCCACTTCAACCACGAAGCGGTCCAGCCAGTCGGCCGAGACGAGATCGAGCAATGCCGAACAGGTGACGAGGTCGGTGACCTCGTCGAGGATCGATTCGAAATCGTGCGCGAGATCAACTGGCATGGTGGTGATTCGGGTGCCAGTCGGCACGGCGCCCATGGAGGCTCGTGCCAACAGCCCGATGTCGTTGTCAACCAGGCGCCAGGCCTGAACCGCCGGCAATCGCGGCGAGATCGCTCGCAACATCGAGCCCGTCCCGCAGGCCAGATCCACCACCGCAATGGACGAGCGATGTTGCAAAGCGGCTGCGACCGCAGCAAGGACCTTGGGGTTGCGGGCGCGTTGGTCATAGGGCTCGCGCAGCGCCAGCCACTCGACGGAAAACTCACTCATAGAATGGCCTCGATCGCGCGGGCGAACAAAAGGGCCGCGTCGCGCCAGGTTGGCAGTGAGACGGCGGCGCTCTGGGCTGCCTCTGCCAGCCGGCGACGCGTTTCGGGTTGTTCAATCAAAGATCGTAGTGCGGCCGCAAGAGCGGTGACGTCGTCGGGTTGTACCAAGATCCCGGCGTCATCCGGCACTGTGTCCGGGATAGCGCCGGCGCATGTCGCAACGATCGGGATCCCGTGGGCGATCGCCTCGGCGAAAACCATACCATACCCCTCGAATCGCGACGGCAAGACGAAAAGGTCGGCCAGTCCGTAAAGTGCATCAAGTCGCTTGGATCCGACGACGCCCTCAACGGTCACCCGATCCACCAGATCGTAGCGTTTCAGATCCCGATCGAGGGCCTGCGATGCGGCGCGGTCGCGTGAGCGATCGCCCACGATCGTGAGATGCCAGGGCAGATCGGTGAGCCGTGCAAGCGCCGCCGCGAGGACATCATAGGCCTTGCGCGGGACAATCGCGCCGACCGTCAGCAATTGGATCGGGACATTGGCCGCTCGGGGCATCAAAATCGCGCGGTCGGTTCCGGGTGAAACGGTAAAGAGCCGATCGGTATCAACTGCGTACTCGTCGGCCGCCAGGCGGGCCATGGCCGGGCTTGTGACCACGACGCAGCGGGCATAGGCAAGCGCCGCTCGCTCGCTCACTCGCAGCGCGTCGGCGGTGGCCCGCGTGAGGCCGCTTTCGAAGGCCAGCGGATGGTGGACCAGTGCGATCAAGGGATGATGTTGCGAAACCTCGCACGCAGCTTCCGGCAGTACGCCCAGCGCCAGTCCATCGACCACGATCGGACAGCCGACCGGGACCGTCATCAGAAGCTGGCGCGCAGCCTCCCGATCCGGCGCCGTCGCTTGCGGAAATCCCTCGCCGAGATTGAGCACATCAAGATGCCAGCCCAGTTGTGACAACTCGCTGATGATGCGCCGGTCGTAGGCATAGCCTCCAGTCGGCGTCGACAGCTCGCCGGGCACCGCGAAAGTGAGCCGCCGGCTCACCACAAGGCGGCCTCATACCAGGCTCGCGCAGTTGGCGACTCGAGAATGGTGATCCGGATGGCGGAAATCTCCCGGGGAGCGCGCCCGAGATCACCCCGCCGGACCGCCTCGGCCAGACGATCGAAAACGTGCTTGCTAAGAAATTCGGTCGTGGTGTTGCGGCCGGCAAACTCGGCAATATCATCGAGGTTGCGGTAATTGAGCGGCGCGAGGGCTGCCCGCAGAGCCTCTTGGGCTCGGCCGATATCGACAACGATGCCGTCTGGATCAAGCGATTGCGCTAGAAATGTGGCTCTGACCACGAAAGTCGCACCGTGGAGCGCCTGTGCGGGGCCAAACACCTCGCCCCGGAATGAGTGCGCGATCATGATTTGATCGGTTACCTCAAGACCAAACAAGGACTTTCCCCCAAGCGAGTGTCAGACGGTCGCCTCGGCGGCCGGATAGCGAATAACCTGGCACAGCACCGTGCTGTCAGGTGCGAGAATCGCGGGCAGGCGCGTGGGCAGATCTGCGAGCGCCACCGGCGGCGCCAGCAACACATCGAGGGCTTCGTCGGTCAGTAGGTCGAGGGCCGCAGTAAGGCGGCGAGCTGGAGTCCATCGCGGGCGATGCGAAGGGGCAACCCGCCCGACTTGGCTTGAAACGAGGCGCAGCCGCCGGCTGTGAAACGGGCCGCCCAGGGGAGCGACCACCTCCCCGGCCCCATACCAGCTCAATTCCAGGATGGTCGCCTCTTCGCCTGCCAGCCGGAACGCGGTGGTCAAACCCAGAGCCGACCCGCTCGCGTGAATGACCAGATCGCATTCCGACGGCGCCGCGTCGGGAAGCGCAAAGTTGACCCCGAGATCACGCGCGACGTCGGCGCGCGCTGGCAATGCATCGACCATCGTGACCTTGGCGCCGGGCAGACGCCCGGCGAGCCATGCCGCGAGTGACCCAACGACGCCACCGCCGACCACATTGATCCGGTCGCACGGTCCCGGTGCCGCATCCCAGATGGCGTTGAGGGCCGTCTCCATGTTGGCGGCCAACACGGCGCGGTGCAGTGGGACCTGCGGCGGAATGGGCAGGACGGCTTCGGCCGGCACGTGGAAAACGCTTTGATGGGGGTGAAGGACGAAAACTGGCCGCCCCCAAAGATGCGTCGGCCCCACCTCGACACGGCCCACAACCGCATAGCCATATTTGACCGGAAACGGAAAGCTGCCCTCCATAAAGGGCGCCCGCATGCGCGCAAACTCGCTTTCAGGTACGCGGCCTGCGAAGACGAGCCGCTCGGTACCACGGCTGATCGCGCCAAACAGTGCTCGCACGCGCACCTCATGCGGCCCGATCTCGCTCAGTGATTGTCGCCGAATCTCTACCCGACCGGGGCCCGCATACCACAGCGCCGCGGCCTCGAGGTCACTTTGCCCGGTCACACATCGACCCTGCATTGGACTTTCCCGACTGCGACCCGCTATACCCTGTGTGGGGCGTCATAGACATCCATCCAAGAGCGTGGCCGGCGCGCAACACATGAGCAAGTTGCTGCGGCGGCCGGCGGGGTCTCGCGGTCGGGACATCACGACGTCACACCGGCGACAAACTTTCACACAAAAGCATCCGGATGGTCGAGGGGACTTTCGGGGCTGAATTCCGGGTGCAGCCCTTCCGGGTGGCTGTTGGGGGCTGGGGGACAGTCTGACGGATGAGCGACTGCGACACCTTCGGCGCCGCAACGGTTTCAGCACTCAGCGGGTCGATCGCTAGCCGACGCGTGCTGTTTGCCACATTGGTGGTGAGCACGATTGGCGGCCTTTTGTGGTTGGCAGCGGTTATGCTTTCGGCGGGCGGTCTTGATGCCTTGGACTTGGCCATCCTGGCGCTCTTCGCCCTGACTTTGCCGTGGCTGGTGATCGGATTCTGGAATGGCGCGATCGGATTTCTGATCATGCGCTTCGCGCGCGATCCGGTCGCGTTGGCGGTTCCGGTCGCCAAACGCATTCGCGGTGATGAGGCAATCGTTGCCTCGACGGGCATCCTGCTTTGCGTTCGCAACGAGGCGCCCGAGCCGGTGATCGGACGGATCGAGCCACTGCTCAACAGCCTTTCGGCGAGCGGCTATGCGGACCGGTTTCATCTGTACGTGCTCAGCGATACCGACGACCCTGCCATCGCCGAGGCCGAAGCGGAGGGTTTTGCCGGGGTCGCCGAGCGGTTCGACGGGCGACTGGGCATCACCTACCGACGCCGCACCGCCAATCTCGGTTACAAGGCCGGCAATATTCAAGATTTCTGCGAGCGCTGGGGCCGTGACCATGTGTTCGCGGTGATACTCGATGCAGACAGCGTGATGACAACTGAAGCCATCCTGCGATTGGTGCGCATCATGCAGGCGGATCCGAACCTCGGCATTCTGCAGGGGCTCGTGGTCGGCTTGCCGTCGACCAGTGCCTTTGCCCGCATATTCCAGTTTGGCATGCGGCTTGGGATGCGTTCGTACACGATCGGCGGCGCCTGGTGGCAGGGCGATTGTGGGCCTTATTGGGGGCACAACGCAGTGTTGCGGCTCGCTCCCTTCATGGCCCACTGCCGGCTGCCGCCGCGGCCCGAAGGCGGTCCGCTTGGTGGCTACCTGCTGAGTCACGATCAGATCGAGGCCGTGCTGATGCGACGCGGTGGCTATGAGGTGCGCGTGTTACCCGAGGAGGACCTCGGCTGGGAGGGCAATCCGCCAACCCTGATCGAATTCATTCGACGCGATCTGCGCTGGTGCCAGGGCAACATGCAATATTGGCCGTTCCTCACCACACCAGGTCTCAAGCCGGTCAACCGCTATCAGATTGCGTTCGCGCTGATTTGGTTTCTGGGCTCACCTGCCTGGACCGCGCTGCTGGCGCTTGCCACGGTCGCGGTCGCTCGAGCCGCCGATCCGGCGGATATCATACGGCCGAATGCCGGCATTGCTCTGTTCGCCATTCTGTTGTTCATGACATTTGCATCGAAGATCGCAACAACGATTGATGTTCTCAGTCGACCGTCGGCACGACTCGCATTCGGCGGCACGGCCCGATTTTTGGCGAGTGTGGCGATCGAGACTGTGTTCTTCCTTCTCCTCTCACCGATCATGTGGTTTGGCCACACGTTCTTTTTGGGTGGGTTGCTGTTCGGTCAGACGGTGGGCTGGCAGCGGCAGAATAGAGATGACCACGCTGTGTCATGGTCATCGGCGACACGCCATCTTTGGCCACACACGCTGTTGGGATCGGCAATCCTCGGCACTCTTGCTTTCACCATGCCGGCTGCGATCCCCTATGCGGCCTTTATCGCCCTTGGACCGGCATTGGCCATTCCGCTCGCCGTTATCACCGCCAGCCCCAGCGTTGGCCTGATGCTGACGCAAGTCGGGATCGGACGACTTCCCGAGGAAACCGCCCCGCCTCGCTTCTTGCAGGCGCCGGCATTACCCGCCGTCAAACAGACGACCGCAGTCCTGTCGCCCACGGCTTGACCGTGAGCCTCCTCGGCGCAATCCGCACCGCACGCGGCGTCGCCCGATCACTGCAGATCTATTATGGTGATCGCGGTCGCCGACCGGCCCTCGCGGCGTTCTACGCTCGCTTCCTTGAGGCCGGAGATCTTGCGTTCGATATCGGCGCCCATGTGGGTGACCGCATCGCAGCTTTTCGCCGACTGGGTGCTCGCGTGGTTGCGGTCGAACCGCAGCCTGCCTTAGTGCGGACGCTTAAGTTGATCTATGGTCGCGACCCCGCCGTCGTGATCGAGCCGCTCGCTCTCGCCGACAAGCCAGGAGTGATTGAACTCAGGCTCAATATTGACAACCCAACGGTCTCAACGGCATCGCTCGATTTTATCAGTGCAGCATCCCGATCACGTGGCTGGGAGGGTCAGACTTGGACGCGCGCAGTTCGCGTTTCGGCGACGACCCTCGATGCAATGGTCGCGCGCCACGGACTGCCGGTCTTTGTCAAAATCGACGTCGAAGGCTTTGAGGCCGAGGTGCTCGAGGGTTTGACGCAACCGGTTCGGGCACTTTCGTTTGAGTTTACCACCATCCAGCGCGCGGTAGCACTCGCTGCCATTCGGCGCTGCATGACGCTTGGCTACAGGCGTTTCAATGCGGCGCTCGGCGAGAACCTGCGCCTGGTGCACGAGGACTGGCTCGACGGCGAAGGGATCGCAATGTGGATTTCGGGCCTGCCGCAGGATGCCAATTCCGGGGACGTCTATGCCACCCATCTATAGAGCGATCGGCGGTGTCGCGGCGTTGTTGAGCGGGCTGATCTTGCCCGCTGGTGGGAGCCACGCTGCAGACGCCCTTGCTGTCGATGTAATCAATGCGAGCGAGCCAACTCTGTGCGCCGAAGAGGACAATGTCACGCTGCAGTTCCTCTCCGAGACAGTACACGGCTTTGTCATCGAAGCTGCGCACCCAGCTTACATCGGAACGATTGTAATGGATCGCGCCGAGCCCGACTTCCACAACTGCCGATTTGAGGACCATGGTACGGCGTCGGGCACACGCCGCCTCACGGTGTACGAGACACCTGAATGGCAACTGATTGGCTATACGTTTCCAAGTTTCTGGCGCCGAAGCGACGTCCCGCTTCAAATCGGCGAACGCAAGGAACTGGGGCTCGATCTGCTTCAGCTCTGGACGCGCTTTCAGCAACGCGCCGAGGAAGTCCTGGTACTCTACCCAAATGACGGCTACTGGCGCGCGCGGCCGCTTCCGCCGTCTCACATGCGTTGGAGCGCTTACGGGTCCTCGTTCCTGATCGGCCCAGTCGAAGCCGGGGATCGGCCCTTCGTCGACCTTAGCTCGATCGTGTTTGATCCGGCCTCCCTGACGTTTACGATCCACTTCGTCCGCGGCGGTGCAGCGACCGTCCGGCTTGGAATGCTCGACCAGCAGCGCATCACGCTAGATATCGGGCTAACTGAAGGGGTCGGCCAAGGCCGACCGTTTGCGGCGCTGCGGTCAATGTTCGTCACCGAGACCAACGCCGATGTGGCCCGGATAGGCTGGCGAGGCAAAGACGACAAAGCCTGGCATGACAACCCGGTCATGTCCTTCAAGCGCGCCAGCGTGGTGGAACTCTCGGCCGGGCGGATCGCACCGTCGCGACACAACACCAGCGCGCCTGACATCCTTTTCCGCGACTTCAGCGCCACCGGCCGCTGACGGCTCGATCCATCGCAGCGTCTGGACATCGCTGCCTTCCGCGCCGCCCACCGACAAAAGGCGCACAGCAAACGCCATCTGTGGTAATCTCCGGGCGGCAACCGCCGCAGTCACTAAATCGCGAGGAAGCGCGCATTTCTGCGGCGGCTTGTCCGTTTGCGTGGTCCGATCTGGCGGCCGCAGGTCAAGTTGACGGCGACCATTGGGGATGGAGCGACACTGACGTCAGTCAGAACCCTCGAACGAGCAAAGGCCAGGATCGGCTGGTACCGACGTCTGACCGGGTGCGAAGATTCGCGTGGTCAATCCCAAGTGAGCAAGTGAACCCGGCTGGTGCTTTCAGGAGGCGCAACATGGAACTGCTGTGGTGGATTGCAGCTAAGTTGTTTTGCGCGGCATGGTTCATTGTCTCGTGGCTGCTCTGGCAGCTGCTTTGGTTGATCCTATGGACGATCTTACCTCTCGCGCTGGCGGCGATTATCTGTGTCCTCGTTGCCGAGAGGGCGCTGGGCACGGCACTTCTTCGGCCTTGGATCAGAACACATGTTTTCAGGATCGCCGCAGGAGTCGGACGGCGTGCGCGCAGCGCCGCCGTGGCGCTCGCAGCGTTGCCGGTGAGAGTGCTTTGCTGGTTTGTAATTTATGCACTCTGGCATTCCTTAGTTAACCTCTGGTGGACCCCGCGCTGGCGTCCCTGGGAACGGGCCTGGAATTGCCGCTGGGGACACCGATCTTTGGCACTAGCGCGAACATAACGACGGTCGAGCCACCTTGGGATGCTGTCACCTATCTCTAATGGGATTGTGGTTCCTTTGGTGCAGCATCGTCCTGCGACTGGACGCTGTCCTGCGGTTGGAGCGGATGCGCACTTCCTCCTTCCACAATGGCCATCGCAACGCGCAACTGGCCGCCGGCACGGTCAAGAGCGGCTTCGGCCTCTCGCAGATCGCAGCCCTTGAGCAGAAGAGCTGCAAGCTTCACGCTGCCATTGGCGGTGCGAAGCGCCTGCTGGACTTCCTCGCCACTCCGGCGGCTTAATTCCAGCAGCATTCGTTCAGACCGGCGAGCAAGCTTTGCGTTCGCTGCCTGCACGTCCACCATCAGGCCGCCATAGACGCGGCCGAGTCGGATCATCAGCAGCGAGGACAGCAGGTTGAGGGCGATTCGTTGCGCGGTTCCGGCCTTCATACGTGTGGAGCCAGCGATCGGCTCGGATCCGGTTTCGAGCAGGATCGGATGATCGGCCTCCAACAGAAGAGGCGTATCGGGGTTGTTGGCAATCCCGATCGTGAGGGCTCCGCGTTTTTTGGCTTCGCGCAGACAGCTCACCGTGAACGGCGTCGTTCCACTGGCAGCCACCGCGATGAAAACATCGTCCTTGCCGATCTGATGGTGACCCACAAGTGTCTCAGCGTGCCCGGCCTGGTCTTCCGCACCTTCAACCGCTCGCAACAAGGCTTCGCTGCCACCGGCTATTAGCAGCAGAAGACGTTCATTTGGCCAACTGAAGGTCGGCATCAACTCGGCGCCATCCTGGACCGCCAAACGACCCGAAGTCCCTGCGCCCGCGTAAATCAGCCGACCGCCGCATTCGAGGCGCGCCTGCATATCGAGAACTGCCCGCGCAAGGGCGCTCCGAGCCGCCCGCACCGCTGCTACGGCGACAAATTGCCCCTCAATCATCGCTTCCAGAACGTCGGATGAATCCCATAAGTCTATTTCCGCGTAGCGAGGACTTGCGCGTTCGGTTTCCATCATCGAATTGCGAGTTGAGGTGTTCGTAGCCCTGTTCGGGCTCTTGTCGACCTCCATCTCAAGCCTCTGTGTTCGATCTGCGCCTTTTTTCAAAGAATGCGCCTCTAAGGGAGTTCACGTGCCGAGATACATACTCCGGATGGCTGGTCGCAGCCGCGCCGCACGATGTCGCGGCGCCGAGTTCCGCGTTCAACGATCTGGCGAGAACGCCCCGCGTGGCCTGGGAACAAATGGCTTGGAACTTCACCTATGACCGAATTTTGCAGCTACATGGAACAGGAGGTCCGGGAGGCGCCCGAAGCCGTGATGCGCCAAGCCCCGGCGCTGTTCCATCCCTTGCGGGAACTGGTCGCGCGGCTCAAATCAAGGCCGCCGGACCTAGTGATGACTTGCGCGCGTGGCAGTTCGGCTCATGCGGCGACCTTCGGCAAGCACCTGATTGAGCGCTATCTGGGAATTCCCGTAGCGGCCGCCGCGCCGAACATCACCAGCGTATATGGCCGGCCGCTAAGGCTCCGCAACCAGCTGTTTCTTGTGGCCTCTCAGTCGGGGATGAGTGACGACATTGTCGAAGCCACGAAGGCGGCCAAGCAATCCGGGGCCCTTACCGTTGCGATCGTCAACGCCGACGACAGCCCCCTCGCAATGATCAGTGATATCGTCCTGCCGATAGGCGCCGGGCTGGAACGCAGCGTGGCGGCCACCAAAACCTTCATTGCAACCCTCACGGTTCTGTTGCGCCTGACCGCGGCGTGGAACGACGATGGAGGCCTGCGGGACGCGATCGATCGGCTGCCCGGCCGGCTGCGTGCTGCTCTGGATTTCGACTGGAGCCGCATCCTCGAGCTTCCCGACGGCGCCCGCAGCCTCGTGACGATCGGCCGCGGCCCCACCCTCGCCATAGCGCGAGAGGCGGCCCTGAAGCTCAAGGAGAATTGCAACCTCCACGCAGAGGCGTTCAGTGGCGCCGAATTCCTCCACGGCCCGGTCGCACTGGTATCGACCGACTATCCGATCCTGATTTTCATGCCCACCGATGCGGCGGCGGATGGGCTCCAGCAACTCGTCACGACGCTTCGTCACAAGGGCGCCGCCGTCTGCATGACCGTAGCCGGTGAACCGGCGGCCGGACAGCTCGCTGCTTTGCCCGGTGATCATCCGGAGACGGACGCCGTTTGCCTGATGCAGACATTCTATATGATGGCCCAGGGACTGGCGGTTCGTCTCGGCACCGATGTCGACCGCCCTCGCCATTTGCGAAAGGTCACGCGCACACGATGATGACGCCGCAGCAACATGCCATTGTGGCCGATACCGTTTTCGACGGTGCGACGACACTTCACGACGCTGCAATCGTAATCGAAGACGGGCAGATCGCCGGCATCTTGCCGCGGACTGAATTACCGGCTGCCGTGGCGACACGCCGTGCGCCTTATGGCAGCTGGCTCGCGCCAGGATTTATTGATCTGCAGGTGAATGGCGGTGGCGACGTCCTATTTAACGATGATCCGACCCCGGCCGGAATTGCGGCCATTGCCGCTGCGCATCGAAAGTTCGGCACCACTGCTCTGCTGCCCACCTTGATCAGCGATACCGATCTGAAAATGCGCGCCGCCCTCGCGGCTGCGGAGACAGCCATGGAGCGCAATCCAAGTATCCTTGGCATCCACTTTGAAGGACCGTTCCTTTCGCCGGACAGGGCAGGCATTCATGATCTGCATATGATCCGCCCGCCCACCCCGGAGGACGGTGCCGGTTTGAGGTCGCCGAGAAAAGGGGTTGCCATGATGACGCTCGCGCCCGAGCGGGTGCCCTCCGGTTTCATTGCGCATCTCGCCGATGCGGGCGTGCGCGTGTCGCTCGGACACTCGATGGCGACCTATGTTCAGACGCGCGCTGCGATGGAGGAAGGCCTCACAGGCTTCACGCATCTATTCAATGCGATGCGGCCGCTAGCAAGCCGCGAGCCGGGGCCCATCGCGGCGGCCTTGGAGGCGGACAACGCTTGGTTTGGCATGATCGTGGACGGCGTCCACGTCGATCCGGCGATGTTGCGCCTAGCCCTGCGGGGCACCGCCCGGGCGATGCTCGTGACCGATGCGATGCCTCCGGTCGGCGGTAATCGCACAGCGTTCACCGTGGCCCAACGCGAAATCACAATACGCAACGGCTGCTGCGTCGCTTCGGACGGGACACTCGCTGGGACCTGCGTCGACATGGCAACCGTGATTGGAAATTGTGTCCGACTGCTTGGCGTTCCTCTGACCCAAGCCCTTCGCGCGGCGTCCGCAGAACCTGCCGCATTTCTGGGTCTTGGCGATCGTCTGGGTCGGCTGGCGCCGGGTTACCGGGCCGACATTGTCGCGTTTGATCCGGCCCCGATGCGAATAATTGAAACCTGGGTTGCAGGAATTCCGAGTGCAGCCGCAACTGGTCCGCAGGCCAAATCACAAGAGGATCAGTGATTGGCGCCGCAAAGGGCTGATGGCGCCGATGGCGGCAGTTGAGCACCAAATCTCGACGATCAACTGGAACTGTACCCGGCGCTGAGACATCGTTGACTCCAGTCGCGACTCTCAAAACCATCGTCGGTACCATACAACCCGATGAGGCGGTCCAGCTGGCCGACAGTCAGCGCCGAAGCAGGACGTAATCGTCCGGGAATTGCGACATAAGCTGACCATTGCTCGAGCGCGCACTCGGTCAGTCGAGCTTGACGCCGATTGCCTTAACCAACGGGGTCCAACGTGTGACTTCCTCATCTATGAATTCGCGGAATTTTTCTGGAGTCCAATCGAACGCAGGTATGACCGCCGCCTCGACAAGTGATCGCTGGTAAGCACCGTCCTGCATCGCGACGAGGTTCGCTCGAGCGATCTGCGCGATAATGGCTCCTGACGTTCCGGTCGGGGCAAACAGACCAAGAATCTGCTGTGAGACCAGCCCAGGCACTCCCGCCTCGACCGCGGTGGGTATCTCGGGTGCGATGGGGAGTCGGGCCGGATTGGTGATCGCCAACAAGCGAAGTTTGCCTGCGCGATGAAATTCGAGAACCTGTCCGCTCATTGCCGGTATGATGATCGGAATCTGCCCGGCGATTGCGTCGGTGATGGCCGGCCCGGCGCCGCGGTAAGGCACGTGCGGCAGGTCGGTTATGCCAGTCAGTGACTTGAGCAATTCGCCGCTCAGATGGTTCATGGTCCCGGCACCCGCAGTCCCGTACGACAGCTTGCCGGGGTTTGATTTCACATAATCGACCAGTTCGAGCAGCGACTGTGCCGGTACGGAGGGATTTACCGCGATCGCGAAGGCCGTGATCGCTATCATCGAGATCGGCTCCAGTTCCTTCATGGGGTCAAGCAGCGGATGCTCCCGTAGAATCAATTCGGTAAGGTGAATCGAGGAACCGCCCAGGAAAATCGTGTAGCCATCCGGTTGGGCGTGAGCGACCGTCGCGGCGGCGAGCGATCCCCCCGCGCCGGGCTCATTTTCAACAATGACTGTGCCAAGATCTGCTTTCACCTTGGCGGCCCATGGCCGCGCAATGATGTCGAACACACCGCCGGGTGGAAATGGCAACACCAGTCGAATCGGCCGCATCGGAAAAGTGTCGGCCCTCAGCGGCCGCAACAAGAGCAACAGAACAGCAGCCCCCCCTCCCAGATGCAGGAATCCGCGGCGAGGAAGTATCACGCAATCTCCCTCCGAGTTGACGCCCGGACAGAAACGTCAGTGGCCGTCAGGTGAGCATGTTATCTGCACTGCCGCCAGGACGAAATCCGACGAGCCTCATTTGTCTGGACTGCGCACTGGCCCCCATCGGCTTGCCCCGCACAGCCCAGACGCAAACCCGGGTTTGGGTTCGCCGGTCGTCGGCCCATCTGCCGGCAGTCGACCGGAAGTTACACCAATTTCCGGAAAACGGTGGCAAGGTTTGATGTTAAAATAGCCGTTGAGCCAAGCCAGGCGAGTGCGTTCGGTTTGCGTCATTAGGGCTTGGAAATTCGATCACATCTGCGGAATTCGTCCAGCAGATGCAAAATGTTAGCGCGCTGCTCGTCGATCGCTGCCATCCATATCTCGAGAAAACATTCCACCCATTTTGGTCCGAGATTGGCAGCGATGCTACGGCATGCCGACCCAACCAGTAATTCCCTAGGGATCGGAGGAAATCGCACGGCCCGTCACTCAACAGAGGCCCAGCGCTCGCATTTCGCTAGATGATGAATTGGCACGCCGAGAGATATTAGGGGCTACCTCTAACTGCTCTCTAGGTCTCAGCGTTCATCATAGAAATTATTTATGTTACTGAAACCGCAGCACCCATCTGCGACACTATTTCGATGCGCCCTGTCGATCCGAAATCGTTCATGCTACTATGAAACATGACGATGTTGTCGTAGAGCGCGACAAGCGGCATCGCCAGCAGCATGACATCCTATCAGTCATCTGCCTGAGCGGTACTCTCGTGCGATGCAGGTTGCCCCTCGTGGCTCCAAGCTCAACATCGGGAGGCACGGTCGCTTACTAGTTGACGTCGACCCTCGGCGTGCCGAACCTCTCAATGTCCGTGGGAGATCTGACGTGAAATTTCCACGCCGGCAATTCCTGCATCTGGTCGGTGGCGCGATCGGTGCTGCAGCCATCTCGCGTATCGCACGCGCGCAAGCCTATCCGTCGCGGACGGTACGCATTGTCGTCGGTTTCACCGCTGGCGGCGCCCCGGACATCGCCGCGCGTCTGATTGCACAATGGCTAACCGAACGGCTGGGCGAACAATTCATCATCGAGAACCGGCCTGGAGCCGGAGGCAACGTCGCTACCGAGGCCGTGGTGCGGGCACCTGCGGATGGGTATACGCTTCTCCTGGCGGGCCTCTACAACGCCGTAAATGCGACGCTCTACGAAAGGCTCGAGTATAATTTTATCCGTGACATCGCACCGGTAGCGAGCATCAGCCACGAGGCCTACGGCATGGAGGTGCCCCTATCGTTTCCAGCACAAACGGTTTCCGACTTCATCGCCTATGCCAAGATCAATCCGGGCAAACTCAACATGGCTTCACCCGGCAGTGGGAGCGGGCCGCATATGGCAGGCGAATTGTTTAAAATGATGGCCGGTATTGACATGGCGCACGTTCCGTATCGGGGTTCGCCGCCCGCGCTGACAGATCTGATTGCCGGGCAGGTGCAGGTAATGTTCAGCCCGCTGTCCTCGTCGATTGAGTATGTCAAAGCGGGCAAGCTCCGTGCGCTGGCGGTGACCACAGCGAGGCGCTCGGAAGCACTGCCGAATGTCCCGACCGTCGGAGACTTCGTGCCGGGGTATGAGGCGAGCGGTTGGTTCGGGATCGGCGCGCCCCGGAAGACAACCGACGAGATCGTCAATATGCTCAACAAGGAGATCAATGCGGGCCTCGCCGATCCAAAGCTGAGGGCACGATTTACCGACCTCGGCTCCTCGGTGTTTGAGGGTTCGCCTTCGGACTTTGGAGCGCATGTCGCCAGGGAAACCGAGAAATGGGCCAAGGTCATCGGGGCAGCCCAGATCAAAGTGGAGTAAGACACCCCTTTTTGTTGTCTCAATATCTAGCAAAGATCCAGTTCGCGCGCTGCGCCACGGATTCGATTTATCCATGTTTGGCATTGCATCGATGCAGCGAACGGCCCACGACAGGCTCGGGAGGATAGAATGACAACGGCGATCGAAGGCAGGGATCTCACGCAAGTGGGCCCCGGGACGGTGATGGGCGACTTGATGCGGCAGTACTGGATACCCGCGGCGCTGTCATCGGAGGTCGCACGCGACAGCACGCCGCTTCGCCTGATGCTGCTGGGCGAGAAACTGATTGCTTTTCGCGACAGCACGGGTCGGGTTGGCGTGATGGACCATCGCTGCCCGCACCGCTGTGCCTCCCTCTTTCTGGGGCGCAACGAGGAAGGGGGGATCCGCTGCATTTATCACGGCTGGAAGTTCGACGTCGCCGGCAATTGCATCGACATGGCAAACGTGCCCCCGCACCAGGATTTCAAGCACAAAGTGAAAGCAAAGGCCTACAAGGTCATCGAGCGTGCCGGGGTTGTCTGGGCCTACATGGGGTCGCGCGTCGAACCGCCGCCGCTGCCCGCGCTCGAAATCCTCGACGTTCCAGACGAAGAGATCAGCGTGCGTGTCATCCAGCGCGACTGCAACTATCTGCAGGCGCTCGAAGGCGAAATCGATACCTCGCATTTTGGATTCCTGCACGCCGGCCACGTGAATCCAGACGACGTGCCTGAGGATGATCCGTTTCGCCACACTGTCACGTTTCGCGCGCCGGAATTCCATGTTGCTGATGTCGCCTGGGGTACGCAATACGCCGGGCACCGGGCGGCCGGCCCCGGCCTTACTTACTGGCGCTTCGCCAACTTTCTATTTCCGTTCTGGACGCAGGCGCCCAATGGCGAGTTCCACAGCAATGTGCATGGACGTGCTTGGGTGCCTTTGGACGATGGCCACACGATGTTCTGGTTTCTGTGGTGGAAGCGCGCCGCTTCGGCGATGACCCAGCCACAACCTGCTTTCAAGGACGGCCGACCGATCGGCGGTACCGGGCGCGGCAATGAGTTCCTGCCTAACACGACCGACTGGCTTGGGCGTTGGCGGCTAGCCGCCAACGCGAGCAACGACTGGGGAATGGATCGGACCGCCCAGCGCAACAACGAAATCTACAGCGGGATTGACGGCATTCACCTCCAGGACCAGGCGATCACCGAGAGCATGGGATCGATCACCGACCACACGCTGGAGCACCTCGCACCGTCGGATCAGATGATCGCGCGCACTCGTCGACGCCTTTTGATGGCAGCCCGCGCGCTGCGCAACGAGGGCGTGCTCCCGCCCGGTGTCGAGGACGGCGGTATATTCCGCGGGTCGCGCGCCGGATATTTCGTAAGCGACGACAACACGCCGTGGGAGGAGGTCTATGTTCGGGAGTTGGCGGCATCGCTGCGGTCGACGCCGCGGCACACCGTGGAGCAGTAGCGGGTCCAGACACCGGCCAGGCGAGGAGTTATGATCGTGAGGAGCCATGGTGCTCACGCAACCGGCCCTATACCACATGGGAGTCTGACGCTGGCCAGGTTCCAAGGTTTGCGGCGACGACGAGGCGTTGGACTGGGCGCGGTGATGGCCGGCCTCGTGACGAGTGCCTCCATTGCTGTAGTTGCGCCGCAAGCAGGTCTTGCAGCCAACACGCAACGGGACCCGGTCGCTGCCTGTGCGAATCTGGCAAATATCACTGAGTTCCCCGTGACGCCGACGCAAATCACCCTCGCTCAATTCAATCCGGCCGGCACAACATTGGCAAACCGAATCCGGTTGCCTGCCCACTGCCAAGTGCAAGGCGTCATCAATCGGCGCATCGGCGCCGATGGTCTTCAGTACGGCGACATGTTTGAGGTGCGTCTGCCAACGCCGGACGATTGGAACGGCCGCTTCATGCTGCAGGGCGGTGGCGGCACCGAGGGTTCACTGCCGCCTGCCTTTGGATATGATGCCGGGACCCTGTCCCCGACGCTTGCTCACGGTTGGGCAGTCGCGACCCAGAACGGCGGACACCAGAACAGTGACCTTCCCTTTCCCAACGCCTTCTATCTCGAACCACAGGCTGTCATTGATCACGCCTACCGTTCGATAGACGTCACAACGCAGACGGCCAAGTTTTTGGTCAATACCTATTACGGTCAGAAGCCTGATCACTCCTATTTTGCCGGGTGCTCGACGGGTGGCCGGCAAGGTATGGTGCTTTCGCAGCACTTCCCCGACTACTTCGACGGAATCGTGGCCGGCGATCCGGTGTTCGATTTGGAGGCGATTGCTCTCAGCGAGGCTTGGAGCGTGCAGCACATCGAGGCCATCACTCCGAACCCGATAGGGAAGCTGCCAAACGGCGATCCGATCTTGTACCCGGCATTCCCCGGGCCTGATCAGGATCTGTTTCAGAGTGCCATACTTGCTGCCTGTGATCATCTCGACGGAGCCGTCGACGGGGTCATTGACAACTTGGCGGCCTGCCAGGCCACATTCGATCCAGCCAGCTTCATCTTTCCGAGCACCGGACGACCGCTGCAATGCACCGGGGCGAAGACGGCCACCTGCCTCGCGCCAGCGCAGATTGATGCCATCAAGAAGATCAACCAGGGACCGAGGAACTCCCTGGGACAGACTGTCGGGTCACTGGCCGGCGCCGTGATCAAAGATCACGCCGACAATTCAGCGCGCGGTTATGTGTACGATGGCGGCTACATGGCTCATTCGGGCCTCCCTCCGCGGAAAATAGGTACGCCCGTTTCCACCCCAGGAGATTTTCTCCTGGCACTTGGCCAATTCCCTTACGCATGGATCTCGCCACCCGATCCAAGCTTCAACCCACTGAGATTCAACTTCGATACCGACGTGACTCGTTTGAACAAACAGTCGCCGGTAGTTACCTACTCGACTTCATTGGACATAGCAAAATTTAAGCAGAGGCATGGCAAGATCATTTGGTACCATGGCGTGAGCGATCCCGGCCCGCCGGCAGTAGGTACGATCGAATATTACAAGGAATTGGCGGCAAGAAATGACGGCCTCCAGGCGACGATGAGTTTCGCCCGACTGTTCCTCATCCCCAACATGGGTCATTGTGGTGGAGGACCCGCGACCGACAAGTTTGACCCGCTAACCCCGCTAGTTGATTGGGTCGAACACGATGTTGCACCGGACACCATCATTGCGTCGGGCACCAATTTCACCACCGCACCGACAACGCGTAGTCGGCCGCTTTGTCCATACCCCGAAGAGGCGCGCTATATTGGCCCTGCGGGGGGTGACCTCAGTATTGCGACCAACTATCAGTGCGTAAAGCCGCACCGCGCAGACGGCGACAATTAATTGAGGTGGCGGCCCAGCCACTCACGCAGGAGAAAGAAGAAGCTGTCGGTCGCCGCCTTTTCCAACCAGGGATAGTGGCCGCAGCGATCCAACTCGCGGTATTCGAGCTGGGACAGATGGGGCTTTAAACTTTCGAGAATCATGCGGCCCGGATGAGGGTCGAACAAGCCGTGCACCATCAGGACGGGAACTTTGATCGTTGCAAATGCCGCCGGATAGATACCTTCAGCCTGCAGTCGCAACATGTCGTCCCAGGTTTCCCGCTGGGCTCGTGCGTCAACTTTTTCTTCGTCGCGGGGAATGGTCACAGGATCATACGAATAGATCGATGCGGTCGCCTCGGCGAACGCCCGCAGACGCTCGTCCGCGTCGGCGAGTTGGTCGGAGTACTTCAGCCGGGCGCGAACTCCATCATCCGTCCGTTCGGCAATCGCCTTCCGCATTGCAGATCGCGCTACAAGATCGAAAGTTCCGCACCCGACCAGGATCAGCGGCCCGGTTGAGTCCGGATAGGCCGCAGCATACGCCAGCGCCAGCATTGCGCCCCACGAAGAGCCTAGTAGGGCTGGACGCGAGCCCGCAGCGTAGAAGCTAATGACTTCATGCAAGTCTGCCACGTGTCTCGCGACCGTGAGGCGCTCGGCGCCACTTCCTCGCTGGAATGGTTCAACGACATGGTATGAAGCCGCCAATCCGCGCGCGACCGGAGCCATTTGCCCTGGCGCTCCCGGCCCGCCGTGCAAGACGATGACTGGTGGCCCTGAGCGTCCGTACTCGCGAACAAACAGCATCCAACGCACCCGTTACTTTGCACCACTGCGCCGCCGCGTGACCGCTTGACAGACTGCCGGAGCCAGCTTCAGTCGTTCCAACGGCGCCGGAGGTCGACTCTGCGCCCCCGATCGTTCGAAGGCTCATTGTAAACGGGGTGATATCATGTGCGCGTCAAAACCGGTATAGCGTGACGGCATTCCGCCGTCAGCGGTAAAACCCTGCAGTTTCAGTCAGCCGTTGTGATCATCCCAATGACCATGAATAGCATCCGCGTCGGCCAAGCATTGATTGCCGCGCTTCTGCTTTGTGTGTTGGCAGGAGCAATGACGATGATGAACTCGCTTCGGTTCACGCCTGACCCGAGTCACGATCCGGACTTCATAGACCGGGCTCAGCAGAAATCTGCGTCCGGAATACGCGTGAGCGCGAGCGCGCTTGGAGCGCGCGAAAGTCGACGCAGCTTTGGGGAAAATCTCGCGAAATATGGCATTCAGCCCGTCTGGCTTTCAATTGAGAATGAAACTGATGATCAACTCGCCTACCTACCAATCGCAATGGATGCTGACTACTTTTCACCTTACGAAGTATCCTACCGGTTCCACGGCGCCTTTTCCTTCTCCGCAAACCAGGCGCGTGACTTATTCTTTCTGCAACGTCAGATATCGAGCGCCCTGCCTCCACACTCGCGTACGACCGGCTTCGTATATGGGTCGCTCGATGCAGGAGTGAAGTACGTCCATATTCTGATTGTCGGGCATGATCGTCTTGAGACATTCAATTTCGCGCTCCCGGTCCCTGGAGCGGCATTTGTCGGCACGAATGTTCGCGCCGACAGTATTTATCCTGGTCAGAAAATCCAGGACCTTGATCTCGAAACGCTAAGGACCACGCTCGCAAAATATGGATGTTGTACCACGAACTCTGGTGCATCCCGTGACGGCGACCCAGTTAATCTTGTTATCGTCGAGAGCAAAAGCGATCCAATGGTTCCGTTCATCTCCCGCGGATGGCACCTCACTCAGAAGCTCAACGTTGCGAGTACAATCGAGACGGTGCGTGCATTCATATTTCGGGACGAATACCTCACCTCACCGGTTAGTCCACTTTACATGTTTGGTCGTCGAGAAGATATGGCGATTCAGAAAGCGCGATCGACAATCAACGAACGGGTCCACGCGCGTTTGTGGCTGACGCCTTACACGTTCGAGTCGCGCAGGATATGGATCGGTCAGGTGAGCCGTGACATCGGTGTTCGCCTGACTGACCAGACATGGAACCTGACGACTCATAAGATTGCACCCGACGTCGATTTTGATCGTGCCTATCTTCTGCATGACCTCCTAATGTCGGGGTTCGTGGAACGATACGGATTCGTACAAGGCGTCCGCGCAGCCACTGCATCCGGGCCACGCACCAATCTTACCGGAGACCCCTACTACACCGACGGATTACGCGTAGTGGTATTTTTGTCCGATCAGGCGAGACCCCTCACCGAAGCCGAGCGACTTGCCTGGGAATTGCCGCCAGCGCCGAGTGAGGAGGCGCGATGACGTGCCGGTACGAAACACATTGAGTGCGATATCTGATGCCAAGGCCGCCAACCGGTGGCACGACTTGGATCCGCTAGATTCCACTCGATTTGGATGAGAAGGTAAATTGCTCCGCGAGCAGGGGCGGCGCACAAATGCCGCCTCCTCCATTCGCCTCCCACCAAACTCGCTCAGTTGGACCCAGTGCAGCGACTCGGCCGAACAGTGCAACCGCGCTCTCGTTGAAGCGAAGATTACGAGCTGGCGCCACAATACGTCCATTCTCAATGAAAAAATTGCCGTCCCGGGTAAGACCGGTGACAACCAGGCTTTGCGGATCAACCAAATTCGTATACCAGAACCGAGTGACCAGCAGGCCGCGTTTGGTTCCTTTGATCATTTCATCAATTGAGACGTCACCCCCCGCTATCACGAAGCCAGGCGGAGGGGGTATCGGATTCTCTGCGGTCCGGGCTGCCCAGTATCTAGATTGGAAGAGAGTTCGTACGATTCCGCGGTCGATCCAGATGGAGCGGCGATGCGGAAGTCCGTCGCTGCCGAATACCGGACCCGGTATCGCTGGATCAGCAGGATCTGAAGACACGGTGATCTTGGTGTCGAATAATGTCTCGCCGAGTTTGGTGCCTCCACCCTTGCGAGCGAGGAAGCTGCGGCCCTCCTCCGCAGAGCGGGCATCCATTGCCCAGAGCACGAAGCCCATCAACTCCGCAACTGCTACGGGCTCCAAGATGACCGTATAGCGCCCGGGCTCGAGATCGAGCGGCGGAACATCATGGTCCGCTTTCTCGGCCGCGCGGCTGCCGATACGGGCGGCGTCAATTCGCGGAAAGCTTGCATCGGAGGCGCCGGCCCAGCCCGACCAACTGTCTATCGCATTGCGGGCCGTGACGGTGAGTGCCGCCTTACCGTGTCGATCGTAGGCGAACAATCCGGCGCTGGTTGCCATGGCCATGAAGGCGGATCCGGCCATGGCATTTCCGGAGACGTCGACGTTGCGCTCACCACCCCGTCGAATGGCTGTTGCGGCGGCCTCGGCAAGAGGGGTGGCGTCAGCGGCGGCGCGCAGGTCCTCCGAGGTTGCAGCTTGGTAGCTCTGCGGTCCAAGCGGCGCCATATATTCAGGATTGACTGGAAGCCTTCGCGCGATGTCCTCCGACCGCGCAATGGCCTCGGCGAGGGCAGCCTCATCGAGACTCGTCACAGTGACCGAACCAGTCCGGGCACCGATATGGGAATCGATCGTCACTTGGACCGATCCAATGCTGGCATTGGTTGTCGCACTGTTGCGGGCGAATCGCAGGGTGGTTTCCTCGCCGCCCCGCATTGATATCGTGCAGGCGTCTGCTCCCGAGCGAGCGAGAATGCGATCGGCGATGGCTTTAACCTCATCGGCGGATAGCAGCATCGCTCAGGTATCCTGGCTCGCGGTGTTGAGTACTGTCACGCCACGGAACCTCGCTGGTACCGCACCGTGCGACACCGGTGCAAGTTGGACCGGCTCACCTTTGCCGCAGTAGAAGCTGCCGCCGAGAAAATACGTGGAGGCATCTCCCAAGCCGTCCATGGCGTTCCAGAAGTCAAGGGTCCGGCCCTGGTAAGCGACATCGCGCAGCATCTGTCCAAGACGGCCATTCTTGATCTCGTAGAACAGCTGGCCGCTAAACTGAAAATTATCGCGCTGCTGATCAATACTCCAGCTGCCGCTCCCCACGATGTAGAGACCATGGTCGACACCGGCGAAAAGCTCATTGAGCGAGCAAGGTGACGGATTCGGCTTGAGCGAGATATTGGGCATCCTCTGAATCGGGAAATCGGTCGGCCGTGCCGCGTAGGCGCAGCCGTTAGATCGCTCAAGGCCGATCAGCCCCGCTTGGCCGAGCGCCATCTGAAAATTGCGCAATATGCCATTCTCGATGATGGGAAATTCCGCCGCCGTGCACCCTACGCCATCATCGTCGAAGGCCACCGAGGCCAAGCCGCCGTCTTGGGAGCGGTCGGCCAGGATGGTCATGAGAGGGCTGCCGAAGCGCAGGCGGTCGAGGCCCTGCGGTTTGACAAAGGAAGTGCCCGCAAAATTTGCCTCCCAGCCTAGCACTCGATCAAGTTCGGTCGAATGACCGACTGTTTCATGAATTGTCAGCCACAGATTGGTTGGATCTATCACCAGATCGTACTGGCCAGGCGGCGCCGACTGGGCCCGCAATTTCTGGCGGGCCTGCTCGGTGGCGAGCGCAGCTTCAGCGACCAGATCGCAGGAAATTACGTAGTCGAAACCAGCCGCACGCGCCGGCGCGAGACTCGCGCGGCTTGCGAAGGCGCCCGACTGTCGATCGACGGCCGTCACTTCGAAGCTCGGAAACGAGCGAGTCCTGGTCTGGAAGATACGGCTGCCGCGGCTGTTGGCGAATAACCGTTCATCGCGGGCGAAAAGGAAGCTCGAAGTGCAGAAATCGGCGCCCGCCCCGAGGGCGGCGGCGTTGATCGCGATAAGCTTCTCCGCCTTGATATCAGCCGATACTGAGAAAGGATCAGTCCCCAACGGCATGACCCATTCCGCTTCGTGGACAGGTATTTCCTCCAGCGCAATCGGTCTTGCCTGGATTGGACGGACCGCCCGCGCATTGTCGATGGCGCGGTCGACACAGCGCGACACTGCGTCGCGGTCCAGCCTCTGGCTTGCTGCGAACCCCCAGCTATGTTTGAGGAGCACCCGCAGGCCCAATCCCAGCTCCGATTGCTGGTTGCACTCCTCAAGCCGATGCTCGCGCGCGAGGAGATATTCGGTGGACGTCCGCCCGATCCGTACGTCGGCGTAGTCTGCGCCCGTTTGCCTCGCGAGACGGATGGCAAGATCCGCCAGATCGAGTTGATCGGTCCGATTAAGCATCGGTACGGACTCTATTGCGCATTGTTGACGCGCCACGCTTGTTCAACGTTCTGATGCAATGAGGTGCAATGAACGGCAAAATCTAAGTTCAACATGCCCGACCTCCGCTTGCCGAAAATATCGGGCAAGCATGCCTCGGATCAAACGAAATTGCCAACCGTGGACACTCGCAGACGCGGTGGTGCTTTGGCGGAGCACGTGGCGTCGGTGTCTCGGCCAGCATCGAACACATTCTCGTGAGCAACAGTCGATGGCGATCGGGCACCCTGGACCAGGAATCGACCGTACCGGCTGAGCCAGTCGACTGGTCGGATGGCAACGGACACGGGATCAGCTAAGGCCGCGGCCCGGAAAGGGGTCCAACGCCCCGCTAGTGCGTGACCGGGACTCGAACTTCGACCTTGCCGCAAGTCCTGTCGCGAAAAATCTCGATCTTGCCAAAACGGCTTATCGTGCAAACAATGATGCTCAAGGGATATTTGGCCGAGGCGAACGCGACGTCGCTCATCGGCGCACCAAAAGAGGACCGACAATGGCCGAGACCAATTCGACGTCGCTGACTGCACGGGCACGGACTTTGGACTATTTGATCGGGCGCAACTCGCTGATCGGATTGGCGTCGGTGATGCTGCTCATCATATCGGGCTATGCTTCTTGGAGCGGAATGACCGACTTCATCATCGGAGTATCGTCTTCAACGGCGACCCATATCCGCGAGCTGCCTGGCGGACTCTCGAGCGAGCTTCTGGTGATTGCAGTCGTCGTAACACTCACCTTTCTGATGTGGCTGGCGCTACGTGAAACGTTTGGCGCTCAGCGACGTCCTGCCGAGCGCCTGATAACATTCCTGCTCTATCTTTTTCTGGCAACATGGTCGGTGGGATTCGGATACGGATTCTGGTGGAGCCTGATTGCCGGTGAGGAAGCCACGAAGGTAGGCTTGTCGGGCCTCAAGGAGGATGCCCGTGATGCCGTCGCCGCGGTGGCGGCGCGTCTCGACGCCGTCCACGCTCAACTCGACAACGTTGTCGGCTGGTCCGACAGTCAGATGGCGCGCGAGGAGGCAAGCGGCGGAAGCTGTGGCACCGCTTCCGGAGCGGGACGAGGAAAACTGTACAATGCACGACGTGGGGTGCGGGATTCGATCTCCTCGCTTCGCGATAACATCGCTCGCTCATGGATTGCCCCGGTGCAAGCCGACCTCGATCAGCTTCAGCAGGTCGTCGCAAATCTCGACGGAACGACTATTGAGGCTCGGCAAAAACAATTTGAGACGACCGCCTCGGAAATCCGCGGCAAGGCACGCAGCATTGCGGCGCGCAGCGACGAACTTGGCAAGTCGACCGCTGGCGAGATGCGGGTGCTGGCCGACACGGTGTCAGTTCCACCCGGGCGGCCCGACTTCTCCTGCTACGACCCAACACTGGCGGAACGCTTGCGCGAGGCTGCGAATCAGGCCGATGAGCCGGTGGCGCTCAAGCTGCGTGAGGCGGCCTTCAGCGAAGGGCCGGCAGGAGTTGCCAACGCGATAAAACGCCTGTGGGAAAATATCGGCTACTATCTGTCAAGCTTCATCACTCGTGCCCTGTCGATTGATCATGACGCTGGTCAGCATGCGGCAAGCGGCCAGGCGATTTCCGGCCGCGACATGATCGCACTGCTGGCCACGCTCGGTGTCGATCTTGGGCTTCTCGCGCTCACTATGCTCAATCCTCCTGCCGGCGCGCCAGTGCGACGAGACGGACTTGCTGCCACACAAGCCCAGTTGCATCTGCCCAGCACCACTGTCATCCGACATCTTCGGAATGCATTCGAAACAGCCATCGCCCGCGCGCCCGGCGCCAGTCTGGACTGGGTCCGACGTCACTTCATTCACCATGGCGGTGCGTCTTACTTCGTGATCCCCAATCTTTACAGCGTTGATCAAGCGAACCAGGAAGAAGAACTGCGAGCTCTCGCAGTCAATCAGCTCGCCGGCGTGCTCGACGATTTAAAGCTGGTGCGGGCACTCTCACCGTGGGAGCTCAAACGCCTTGGCAAGGAGGAAATGCGAGATAGCTACAGTGATCTTGACCAGTTCCGGGGACAGCGCGAGACGATGAGAGGTCAGGCCGAGCGGCCGGCAAGTTTCTGGAGAAGTGGAGCTGTGCGGTCCGCAACCGCTGGGTCGAACGAGAAGGCTGAGCCGAATGAGAAGAGCGGCACTGTCCATATGCGCAATCACGGGCTGCTTTCCAAGGCACAACGCGCCCTCGACATTGCCGGCTGGAGCGCCGCAGCGCAGAAGGACGTGGAAGTTTTTCGTCTCGCCGAAACGAAGGGGTTCACACCGCTTTTGACCGTGCTCAACGAGACGACGATCGAAAAGGCCATACCGCAGATCGAACCGATCACACAGGATGCCCCGCCGCTCTCGGCGCCGGCCGAACCGGCGGCCAGCGAGGTGGCACACAAGGAGCATGATGCGATCGAGCGCGACAAACGACTGCAGATTGCCTATAAGCGTGACGCGTGATCACCGGAGCGAGCTCAACCGTTCGCACCAGACCCGCGCCACGACTTGATTGCGTCGTGGACCTCTATGATGGGGTCCGGGTTCGCCCGGCCATCTTTGGTCCTCTAGTCCTCGGCGAGATTCTCGCGCAGGATTTCCAGCTCCAACCATTTCTGTTCGGCCGCCGCCAAGTCGGTTTGAGCATGAGCGAGCGCGGAGGATATCTGTTCGAACGTCTTGCGGTCACGCTGGTAGAGGGTTGTGTCGGCAAGCTGCTGCTGATAGTCGCGTATCTTGGTCTCGATCTCTGCAATCTGGCCGGGCAGCACCTCAAGCGCATGCTTCTCATGGAAGCTCAACTTGCGCTTCACAGCTTTCGGTAGCCGCGGGGCAGCGGGTTCCTTCAAGACTGCCGGCCTGGCGGCTCCCTGGTGCGCCTCCTCATCGTCGCCACGCTGCGCCGGCATGTCGCTGTAGCCGCCGGCGTATTCCAGCCATCGACCACGTCGGTGTGGAGCGATGACGGCATTGACGACGCGATCGAGGAAGTCCCGATCATGTGTGACCAGCAAGATGGTGCCGCGATACTCGGCAAGCATTTCCTCAAGCACATCGAGAGTTTCGAGATCGAGATCATTAGTTGGTTCGTCGAGGACCAGTAGGTTTGAGGGTTTGGCCAATGCAGCCGCGAGCAACAGACGCGCGCGTTCGCCGCCGGAGAGAACTCCGATCGGGCTTCGTGCGCGCTCTGGCGGGAACAGAAAATCCTTCATATAGCCAATGACATGCCGAGGCCGGCCGCCGATCATGACGGTGTCACCCTGCCCTCCGGTGAGAAATTCGGCGACGGTTGCGTCGGCAGCCAGCGCCTGGCGGCGCTGGTCGAGGATGGCGGTGACGAGATTGGCGCCAAGTCGCACCGTGCCGACATCCGGCGCGAGTTTCCCGATGAGCAGATCGAGAAGTGTTGTTTTGCCGCTGCCATTGGGGCCGACAATGCCGATGCGATCACCCCGTTGGATCCGCATGGAAAAATCAGCTATAATCGCTCGACCATCATAGGACTTGCTGATCCGCTCGGCCTCGATCACCAAGGTTCCGGACCGGTCTCCTTGGACGGCCTGAAGAACGGGTCGTTCGGGCGTGCCCTGGAAGTCACGACGCGCCTGCCGTAACGTTTCGAGCGCGGCGAGCCTGCCGACATTACGTTTGCGGCGGGCGGTCACGCCGTACCGAAGCCAGTTTTCCTCGGCAAGGATTTTCCGGCCCAATTTGTGCTGCTCACGTTGTTCCTCCGCGAGCACTTCGTCACGCCAGGCCTCAAACGCCGAGAAGCCACGTTCATCGCGTCGCAACCTGCCGCGATCAAGCCACAAGGTGCCACGTGACAGGTTTTTCAGAAAGCGCCGATCGTGGCTAATGATAACAAGGGCTGAGTGCCGCAGATCAAGTTCGTGTTCCAGCCATTCAATTGTCGGCAGATCAAGATGGTTGGTCGGCTCGTCAAGCAGTAGGACGTCCGGGTCCGGTGCGAGCGCACGGGCAAGCGCCGCACGCCGGGCCTCGCCACCGGAAAGCCGCGCGGGATCCGCATGGCCGTCGAGCCGAAGTTCGTCCAGAAGATATTGCGCCCGTTGGCGATCGTCGGCTGGCCCGAGGCCTTCCTCCACGTAGCCGAGCACCGAGCCGGCTGCAGAAAGATCCGGCTCCTGTGCCAAGTAGCGAACGGTAATGCCAGGCTGGAGGAATCGCGTGCCACCGTCAGGTTCGATCAAACCAGCGGCGATCCGGAGCAAGGTCGACTTGCCGGATCCGTTTCGGCCGACCAGACACAGGCGTTCGCCCGCAGACAATGTGAATTCGACCCCGTCAAGGAGCGCCGTGCCGCCGAAACTCAACCTGACATCTTTGAGCTGGATGAGGGGAGCTGCCATGCTAGGACGCCTGTTGGGGGCCCGTTGTCGCGGGCTTTCTTGTGCCATCCTGGACAGCAGGCCGAAACATCCACCGCCAGAAGGTACAAACTGCAAGATGCAGGAACGTGCCGTTCTCCAGAGGTGTCGATGGCCTGCGCGGCACTTCCTGCATCACAGGCCGGCGTTTCACCGCTTCGTCTACGGCCAGCATTCCAGTCTCGGACAGCCTGTCCCCATGGAACTCACGGCGATTTCCCCTGTTCCTGGTCCTAGCCTTGCGGCGCGGCTCGCGCGCGCCAACCGCCAACTGAAACGTCAAAAAGCTCGCGTCCGGGCAGTCCTAGGAAGTCGTGTGGGAACGACGAGGCCATCGCTTGATTTTCGGCTCCGGAACGATGCAGACCACGCGTAACCAATTACATCAGACTACGCAAGGGACCAATTCCCGTGGCTGCTCATCGCCGACACCGTCGTACGATCCCAATCCCGTTGAGGATGGTTTTTGCGGTAATTGTCGGGCTCGACAGATAGGAGCAGCGTTCGCTGATGCGGCTCGATGTGTTAAGCATGAGCGAAGGATTCGCCAGCATTCAACCGGCGCCGGCGACACGTTCGTCGACGGCTCAATTGGCCTTTTTGAGCTGGCTGGGCCACTAAGCGTCGCGTCGCTTGGAACACGGCTTGAGCAATAGCCAGCGCGTCAACGCCAAGTTCTGGTGAACGCCACAGCTGGTGCCGATCGGCCTTCGCGGCCGCGGTCCCTTCGTCCAGGCGAGACGAAAAAGATGAGGGAACCGCAGCCTCAACGAAACCCGCAAGACTGAAGAATTGAGCTCTCACTCACTATCAATCATAAAATTCCGGTGCGTGTTTCTGCTGCAGGCTTTGCACCCGGTCGTGATTGATCCACAGCTGCGCGCCATTCTGGGCTAGAAGATCAGCGATGCGTTGCATTGATGCCAGCGTCTTCTCCCGGTCTACGTTTAGCGCAGGCACCCGGCGGTTCTCCCAATTGTCCTTAAAATGCACGGCATCCCCGCTGAGCAACACTGCACCAGTCTTGGGCAACTTCACCAACAAGGACTGATGGCCTGGTGTATGCCCTGGCGTAGAAATGAGTAGCACGCTGCCGTCGGCAAAGACGTCATAATCTCCCTCTAGCTTCTTCACCGGATGTTCGGGTTTGAAGCGACTGCCCCCGGAAGGCAACGGCCACTCGTATTCGGCCTTCTGGACCAGCAGCGTGGATTGCGGAAAAAGTTCGACGTTACCAATATGATCAGGGTGCGTATGCGAAATCGCGACGAAGTGAATGTCGGCGGGCTTCACATCGATGGCCGCAAGTTGCGAAGCGAGCGTCTTAGGCACTTGCCAAGTTGGCGCGCCGTTCTGTCCGGGGGCACCATCCGGTCGATCGGCCACAGCATCCCCTATGCCGGTATCCCACAGCAGATAGTCCTGCCCGTGACGAATCAGATAGCAATTGTCGGAGAGATCGATCGGCTGTCCAACATTCACTCCTGGCGACCAGCGCGACTGATCGGGTGCATGCCCCTCGCCGCAGTTGAATACGTAGAGGCGGTCAACAGTTCCTCCAGCTGCCACAGGCGCGGCGGGTAGACAAACAGCAACGGTCGCGATCGCGAGGACCGCAGGAAGCAAAGATTTCATGGGAGATCCTTTCGGCATCTGAAACCCTGCGTAAGGAAGCAGTAGCCGGGCATGATATCGATACCGTCACGATGGTGACAATCGCATTGATTCGAGCGGCCTGGACCGCAGTCGTCGGCGCGGCCTTGCCGCCAAAGTGCGCGATCGGTCTGCGCTCCTCAAAGGTATCGGGATATCCTTCCGCCAGCCGCCCGGCAAACGGCCCGCCGCAATCAAGTCGACTGAACATTACGATTGTGGAGCGTTGAGGTTGACCAATGCGGCCGGCGACCGGAGTTATTCATCCGCATTTATCTTGAGGAGAATCCACCTGATCGCCGAAGGCCTCAAACTCCCGGGCGACACCGGTGGGCAGCTCAGGGCATCGGAATATCGCTGACCTTTTTTGGCACATCATAACCCCGTTGCACGGCCGGTCGTGCCGCAATGGCGAGGTACCAGCGCTTCACATTTGGATAATCATTAAGATCGATGGTTTGCCATTCGAAGCGCGAGATCCAGGGCCAAATAGCAATGTCTGCAATCGAATAGGCGTCGGCAACAAATTCGCGATCGGTCAGGCGACGGTCCAGCACCCCATAGAGGCGATGCGCTTCCTTGAGGTAGCGTTCCTCGGCATAAGGCGCTTTACCCTTATTGTATTTCACGAAATGATGGACCTGCCCCAGCATCGGGCCGATGCCTCCCATTTGCCACATCAGCCACTCGATCACACGGTAACGCGGCTCGATCGCCTTCGGCAGCAATTTTCCGGTCTTTTCCGCCAGATAGAGCATGATCGCACCAGACTCCATCAAGTGAAATCCAGTCTCTCGATCAACGATGGCCGGAATCCGGTTGTTCGGACTGATCTTCAGGAATTCCGGACGGAATTGTTCATCCTTGGAAATATCGACCGCGTGCACCGTATAGGCCAGTCCCAGTTCCTCCAGGAGGATGGATACCTTCCGGCCATTTGGGGTGGTCCACGTATAAAGATCGATCACGTCCTTGTCCTATTGCTGGGTTTGAGCTGACAGTATGACACTGAGCATACATTCGAGATCGACGTAAAGTGCAAATTTTGCAAATCTCGGCTCCGGACTCAGCGATTGATCAGCGTGACGCCGAACGCGACCAGTACCGCGGCAATACCCTTTGCGGCGAGTTCGCGACCAACTAGGCTTTCCCTTGCAAGCGAGGGCGCAAACAGCGACAGCACGATGCCGAACGCAAAAACAAAAATAGTGGTTGTAGCACCAACCGCCTGCACAAGGCTAAGGGGCGCCAAGGTCAAGGCATACCGGCTGCCCAGACTCCCACCGAGATTGATCAACTCGTTGGCTCCGTTGATCGACAACAAAGCGACCGGATTGCGGTGAAACAACGTAAACAGTTGGCGACGCAGTCGTGCGATTGCGAACAGGCCGGCTCCGAATATTGCCTGGCCGGCTAGCATCCAGAATGTTGTCGTCCAGAACTCGGCGCGCACACTGAACAGCTTGAATATCAGCGAGCTCACCGACATGGTCAGCGCGCAGCCGAGCATGAGAGCGACCAACTTACCCTTGAAAGCCGTGCCTGGAGCGTCAAGCCTGACGGACGCCATGAGAGCGCCAAGGATGACTAGGATGCCTCCGACGGTTTGGGTGAGCGACAAGGTTTCGCCGAGAACAAGGTACCCAAGCACGTAGCCGAAAAGTGGCGCTGCTTGAAAAAATACGGCGACGACGGAGGCTTCCTCTGTCTGAATTGCGCGGAGGTAGAAAAATAGAGCAGTCATGTAGAGCAGGCCCGACAGCAACATCAGCAGAATGCTTGCAATCGGCAGCTCGACTACCCGAGGCTCGCAGGTCCAAATCAATGGCAGCAGCAAGGCGCCGACCAGAGCTGTGAAGACCAGCAGAACCGCGGTGTTGCTCTCCTTGAAAAATCGCTCGACCAGGTATTTGTCGAGATGCGTCGAGAGCGCCCAAAGGATGGGCCCCGAGAACGCGAACAGCAGCCAGGACATGGTCACAACCTGCGACAGAAGCTGGTTTGCAACCGAAATAGTACGACCGCATAGGCCGGCCGATCAATGTGCCTGACATCAGCTACGAGCGACTCTGTCGATCAGGTTTCCGCCGCGAGCGAACACAGGCGTCCGAGTGCCAATGACACCCGTCATCGATGACGATCAACATTTATCCAAAGCACGCTGCAGCCCACGGTCGCGCGGGACCTTGTTCAGCTTCAGGCTTCAGTGATCAATCATCTCTGTGGAGCACACTGCCCGCATAAGTCCATCCATCCGAAACAGCGCGACGCTGTCGCGTGGAGAGGGCCGCCAATTGCCGGCTCCGGCGATATGCGTAGTGCGAAGATCCGCCGCCGCCGCTGCCAAGGCTCACAAAGTGATAGCGGCCAACGTCGGCGTGGATGTGATTCATATTGGCGTAGGTCATGGTGCCGCCGGAATTGTTCGCCGCCAGCCATCTGACCACCTCGGCCTTGCGGCCGGCAGGTGCGATAAAGTCGATGGCCATGCCATAGCGATGCATCGATGGATGATTTGTTCCAGCGATCACCGCGCCCGGTCGACAGGTAGACACGATTTCGACTCGACCGAACCGTGATTCAATTCGATCAAGCAGATTGCGTGCTGCCGGCGTCAGACAAGTCCGTGAGGTCGTTGCGCCACCGCCTGACCCCGCGTAACGACGAACGTCCTGGCGGCGCACATCGTAACGACGTCGTAAAGCTTGACGCCTTAGATGTCCGTCACGATGATCGGTACGTGCATGATGTTGGCGATGCAGGTGGCCTTCACTCCTGTGAGTACCTGCGTTAGCGGTCTCGGCAAATCCGGCGCTTGCCAAGGCCGCGCCCAAAACAATGCCACAGGACATCACAGTCAGATGTTGTCGCATGAGATACTCCCCGATTGTGCAAACCGTCGAGAACTCCAAAACGGCTCGATAGTTCCAGCTCGCTTGGGAATGCCCGTGCGTAAATTTTGATCGAATAGGCGCTTGCCTTGAAGGCGCCATACAGGTGGGAAACGGCTCTCTAGCACAGGCCGTGGGCAGTGCTCAACCTGGAAGGTCTATGGATCACGGCCAAAGCAATGGATGTCCGCCCGCACTGCACGCGTATGTTGTAACGAACCTTCATCCTATCGAAAAAGCCGCAGCATCGACACAAACCGGCCCCGTTTCAGATTCTGCAAGTCCTATTTGGCCGACTTATAACATATTGATTATCAATGCCAATTGTCGCGCACGGCATATTTGTGTGATTCACATTACAAGGCAGCCACATTAAAGTAAATTAACGAGACTAGCGCCCGACAAACATCAGAATAGATGATGTATGACGGATCAGCATACGTGTCATGAATGTTTGAGACCTCGCAGAGATGAAACGCAAACGACATTCCACGGCTGAAGTTGCCGCAAAGCTCCATGAAGCCGATGAACTTATCCAACACGGAGCTTCGCAAGCCGAAATTGCTCGCAGGCTCGGCATCAGCGTCATGACCTTCCATCGGTGGCGGAAGCTTCGGCGGACGCGCATAGAGGAAGTGCCGCTGGTACCTGCCGATCAGGTCGACTCACCAGACACTGATTTGCGGAGTCGTGTGGTCGAATTGGAGGTGGAAAATGCCCGGCTACGCCAACTGGTGACCGACCTTCTGCTTAAGAAGATCAAACTATAGCAGAGGGACGTCTTCATCCTCTTTGCGCCGGAGCCGGCACTCGACCGTCAGCGCAGGCTCCAGCGACGCCCAAGGTTATCGTGCCTGGTAATTCGGCATCAAGCAGGCTTAAAGGTCAACTCGGCCGCGATGCCAGACCGCCATGGCCGGCTTTCTCGAACCGCATCGGCCGGATGCAGAAGTCACGATCGAATAGGTCATTCTCGACCATTCGGCTGATGTCATCGAGCCGTCATTCGAGCACCAAGATCATCCCCAGGACTATGCGGCGAGGATGCCACACTTCAATTTCGCCATGTCCGGGTAACAGTTGCTCCCGAACTGGACAGTCCCAGCCGGTCCAACTGCGCGACTCTATTTGAAGATTTCTGCTCTAATACCCTGTCGTATAAAGCGCCGGCCTGCTGGTTGCGTTGTTTGTCGCGACCACTGCCATGCCAAGTTCGATTCGTCCTGCCAACCACATCCTCCGCGCGAGACGGCGCTGGTTTGATCGAGCCAATCGCGATTGACTCGAATCAATCGATCCTATCATCCGATGTTACGCAGACTGAGAGCATGCGGGAGATAATCATGTTCGGACGACATCGTCAGACGGCAGGCACCAGCGCTCCGGAGGTGGCCCAGGAGAAGCCGGCCAATACGGCGCCTTACCCGACCGCACGGCCTCAATTCGCCCAGCCAGAACCCCTGCCGGATCCGGCAAAGTTCGCTGTCAAGCATGCCTCCGACGCGGCGGCCTACAAGGAGATCGACACCAAGGCGCGGGCTCACGAATTAAGGCCGCTTCCCTTTCCTCGCGCGCGCCGTCACCCTCGCGAGCCGGTCCTGACGCTCAATCAAGTGCTTGGCAGCGACGGCGACGCCGTGACCAAAGCGATCGAGGCATCCGGTCAGATCGTTTTCCACGCGGTGGGCGATACCGGCAATACGCGCAGCACGGATCCGCAGAACGAGGTTTCCGACAAAATGGCCGGCGATTTCGAGGAGACGGACAAGAGGGACGCCCCGCAATTCTGTTTGCATTTGGGTGACGTCGTCTACAGCTTTGGCGAGGCACAGTATTACTACGACCAGTTTTACGAACCCTACCGCAATTATCCGGCCCCGATCGTGGCACTCGCTGGAAATCATGACGGGATGCTGGCGCCGGGCGCCAACGTAGCAACCCTCGAAGCGTTTCTGACGAACTTCTGTGCCGAAAACTTCGTGGTGACACCCGAAGCCGGTGGTCTCGATCGCACAGCCATGATTCAGCCGGGCGTATATTTCACGTTCGAGGCGCCTTTCGTGCGGGTAATCGCCCTTTATAGCAATACGCTGGAGGATCCGGGCGTTATCTCCAGCCAAGGCGGTCAATTTCCGGAAGTCACGGATGTGCAATTGGATTTCCTTAAAGCCGCGCTCACCCGAATCAGAGATGATAAATATGCAGGTGCAGTTCTGATCGCCCATCATCATCCGGTCTTCACTGCCGGCTCCAGACACAGCTGGAGCCCCAAAATGCTTAAGGAAATCGATGGCGTATGCGAGTCCGTCGGTGTTTGGCCCCATGCGGTGTTGTCGGCGCATGCCCATAACTACCAGCGCTTCACGCGAGCCCACGGCGGCAGGCAGGTGCCCTATTTGGTTGCAGGCAACGGCGGACACGGCCGTGCGCCACTCCAGCGCAAAGGAGGCAAGGCGCTTCGCGTCCCACAAGTGATCGAAGGCTCTCTAGCCAGCGGCGAAAGTGTTGTGCTGGAGAGCTACGATGATCAAGATTACGGCTATCTCCGCATCATAGCGACCGCCACGCAATTGCGCATCGAGTATCACCCGGCATCCGATGGCGACGGCGCGAAAACCCCCGATGATTCCGCGACGGTCGATCTCCGCACGCGGCAACTCGTGCATTTTTCCGGAACTGCCCGACACCATTGAGCCCGGAACCACCGGAACATTCCCATCGCTTGATGCTCGCTGGGCGCCGTTTGCTGCGGCCAGTGGCGGCTCACTACTGATTTCGTGGCCGGGCAGTCGGGGGCGTCTGTGTCTGCCGGTGATGCCCCGACCGAGCCCCGCATCTTCACGGTCTGGTTGCATCCTCCGCCACTCGCCAATGGATGATCGAGGGGTCAGCGAACCCGTGCGCCGGACTGCGGCCAGGTTGTCCCAATTTTGCCAAGTCATTTTGGCAAGTCGTTTTGCGATGTCGTACTGCAAAGCTTGCTTCCCAAGTGATACGGTCGGTCGTCGGTCATGTTGCGAAGTCAGTCGTGGTGTGAACCGGACAGTGTCGGGCGCAACCACACGCGCCATTGCTGACCACCGGACAGTCACCACCAGTCCAAGGCGCTCGTCACATGTCAAATCACCGCCTGTATGCCGTCTGTTTCGCGATCATGACCGCGGCAAGCATGCACAGCGCCTCAGCTCAGGAATGTGACCGGTTCGCATGGGCTTGCCAACAATCGACGACATCGCGGCCAACTGCCCCGCTGCCCGGACCATTTGGACACCCCCTAGTGCCCCCACCGCTATCCGATCCGTTCGGACGGCCCCTGACACCGCCGCCACCCGATTCGCTTGGGCCCTCGGCAACCGCCCCGCCAAATTTTGGCGCCGGCTTCAGTCGCCCGATCGTCGGTTCGTACGGTCCGGTAGATGGCGAACCCTTTCCCATCGCGGCGGTGAATCTGTCGGAAATCGATCCGGCCTTCCTGCGCACAGAGGTGACCTATTTCACACCTGAAGCTCCAGGCACCCTCATCATCGATCCTCAGCATCACTATCTGTATTTTGTCGAGGGAAATGGACGAGCCCTGCGTTATGGGGTCGGCGTTGGGCGCGAAGGCTTCGGCTGGTCGGGTGTGGCAAGCGTGCACGACAAGCAGCAATGGCCAGACTGGTATCCGCCCAAGGAGATGATCGGGCGTCAACCCGACCTGATGAGACAAATGAGCGAGTTGCAAAGTGGCATTGGGATGCATGGTGGGCCCCGCAACCCACTCGGAGCGAGGGCCTTGTACCTCTGGCAGGGCAACAAGGACACGCTCTATCGCATCCATGGCACCGTCGAACCCTGGACAATTGGCAAGAACGTCTCTTCGGGTTGTATCCGCATGATCAATCAAGACGTGATCGACCTCTACGAGCGCGTGTCCCCTGGCGCCAAGGTCATCGTGCTCGGCTCGCGCGCCGGATAGGGTTCGGCTGCGCGCATACTGTATTGTCCCAAGATTGAATGCGCCGGAGTTTCTTAATGGCCTCGTTGGTTCGGGGGCGCTGACCCAAGCTAAGGCGCCTCGGGCAACAGCTGGAGAACGTCTTCTGCGGCGTGCTGCGGCTGACAACGCGGTAAACATCAGACGCACGCCGGCCTGCCGATCCGGTACGTAAATGGCGATGCTATGGTCCATCGTGTAGTCGCCATCGGGTAATCGTATTTTCTGAAAGAACACCTTGAATGCCTTCGCCACTGGCTGGGGAATCTGCGAGCAGTCCGAGGAAGTTCGGACACAAGGTGCCTATGTGGTCACGCAGCACGTCCGGGGTGTCACGATCAGGGTCGATGGTGATGGATGCGCCTTGCATGTGACCGCGCTCTTCGCCGAGTTGATCGAGGAAGAGCCGCAGGCCTCGAACACCAACAATCTCACGACATGCTACGGTCAGGCAAACAAGCTTAGGCGGGCGGTGCATCGGCCCGGTTCGGACCATCCCTTCGCTTGCATAAGCCAGATATCAGCTGCCAGCCTCCTGAGGCGGTAGGCGCCATCTCGGCTAAGTCGTAATACAGATGCTGGTATGGATCGGCCTTGCTAAAAAACGTTACGAAGCACCTGTAATTTGGCGCGTATTTCATGCAAGTTACTTCGATGATCTGCAAATTGCGGTCGTGAAGCTTGCTACCGGCACCTACCTCCTCATCGTATGACGCCTGCATGATCGCGATATCCGGCGGACGTTCCTTGACCGCAAATGTAGTAGCGGCACCAGCCGAGACCGCGGCGGCGGCGGTTGCGGCAATCGCCGC
>Ga0187783_10000185_pt1 | contig 47160 bp, 40 predicted proteins | sample 1015_SJ02_MP02_2_FD_132471 | JGI IMG/M metagenome (GOLD analysis project Ga0187783, IMG submission 132471) | Tropical peat soil microbial communities from peatlands in Department of Meta, Colombia - 1015_SJ02_MP02_20_MG | ecosystem: Environmental > Terrestrial > Soil > Wetlands > Peat | place... | reverse complement strand
GCCAAGGTCAACACCACCGGCCTTGCAGTGACCGACAGCGAAGTCACCGTTGGGATCCTCCACTCGGTGACCGGCACGATGGCGATCAGCGAAACCGGATCAGTAGAGGCTGAGAAGCTCGCGATCGATCAAATCAACGCGGCGGGCGGCGTGCTTGGCCGGAAGATCAAATTCATCCAGGAAGACGGCGCCAGCGACTGGCCGACATTCGCTGAGAAAGCCAAGAAGCTGCTTGTCAACGACAAGGTGGCATCCGTGATGGGATGTTGGACCTCCGCATCACGCAAGGCAGTATTGCCGGTGTTCGAGCAGTATAACGGCATGCTTTATTACCCGACCTTCTACGAGGGCCTGGAACAGTCCAAAAACGTCATCTATACCGGCCAAGAGGCGACGCAACAAATTCTGGCTGGCCTTGACTGGGTGACCAAAGAGAAAGCAGCAAAAACATTTTACCTGCTTGGCTCCGACTATATCTGGCCGCGCACGTCCAACAAGATTGCACGCAAGCATATCGAGAACTTTCTCAAGCTCAAAGTGGTCGGTGAGGAATATTTTCCACTCGGTCATACTCAATTCAACTCCGCCATTAACAAAATCAAACTGACCAAGCCGGACGTTATCTACGCGATCATTGTCGGTGGATCCAATGTCGCGTTTTATAAGCAGCTCAAGGCCGCTGGCGTAGATTTGACCAAACAGACCTTGATGACAATTTCGGTGACCGAAGATGAGATATTGGGCATCGGCGGTGAGAATATTGTCGGCGCCTACGCGTGCATGAAATACTTCGAGTCGCTCGACAATCCCAACAACAAGGCATTCGTGGAAGCCTTCAAGAAGATGTGGGGCAAGGAAATTGTCATCGGCGACGTCACTCAGGCGGCCTATCTGGGCCCGTGGCTGTGGAAATTGACGGTCGAGAAGGCTGGCAGTTTCGACATCGACAACGTCGCCGCGGCCTCTCCCGGTGTTGAGTTCAAAGGCGCCCCCGAAGGCTATGTCCGGATCCATGAAAATCATCATCTCTGGAGCCGGACGCGCGTTGGCCGGGCCCGCCCTGATGGTCAGTATGACGTCATCTATGAGACGGCCAATCTGATGGAACCGAACCCCTTCCCGAAGGGCTATCAGTGACCGATGAAGCGAGGGCTTAGCGGTCGATCAGGCGGCGATGCGGCGGACCGAAATAGGACAACCTTATCTTGGACCGACCTCTGAGAGAGGTCGGTAGAACGCGATGTACCGGCATCCAACCGGCGGAGTTACGTGATGCTGTGGGGCTATTCGATCAGCGACCTCGGTTCGATCCTGGTCATGCAGGGCTTTGCCGGTCTGATCCTGTTCTCGGTCTTCGTATTGATGGCGCTTGGCCTTGCCATCATCTTCGGCCAAATGGGCGTCATCAACATGGCGCACGGAGAGTTCATGATTCTCGGCGCCTACATGACCTACTTGTGTTCGCATCTGTTTCAGACCTACGCAGCCCCACTCTACCCGGTCTACTTCTTCATCGCGATGGCGATCGCATTCATCGCAGCGGGCGCGCTCGGTCTGGCCGTCGAGTGGCTGCTGATCCGTCACCTCTATGCACGTCCGCTTGACACCCTGCTGGCCACTTGGGGGCTTAGTCTCATCATGCAGCAGGCGTTCCGGTCAACTTTCGGGGCACGCGAGGTCGGGGTCGAGTTGCCGCAGTGGATGATGGGCTCGCTCAACGTCACCGATTCGATCGAAGTGCAGATCAACGGGCTATTCGTGATGGGCTTGACCGTGCTCATCACTATTGTGGTGGCAATGCTGCTGTTCCGCTCGCGCTGGGGCCTGCAGGTCCGCGCGGTCGTGTCGAACCGCACCATGAGCGGGGCCGTCGGCATCAATACCCGCCGGGTTGATTGGCTGACCTTCGGACTTGGCTGCGGCATTGCCGGAGTTGCGGGCTCGGCCTTTACGATGATCGGCTCGACCGGTCCGACCGCGGGTCAGCAATATATCGTCGACACCTTTCTGGTGGTTGTGTTCGGCGGTGCGCAGAGCCTGATCGGTACCATCGCCTCGGCACTGACGATTTCACAATCTCAATCGACGCTGGAATTCTTCCTGTCGGGATCGATGGCCAAAGTGCTGACCTTGCTGATTGTCATCGGTCTACTGATGTTGCGTCCGCAAGGTCTGTTTGTCCTCAAAGTCAGAAGATAGGTCCCGCATGTCGACCATGACTACGTCGACCACAAAACCGTCACACCAGGTCATGCCGGCCATGATCGGCAAGGATCGATTACTGGAATTGATCGGATTCGCCGCAATTGCAGTGCTGATCTTCCTGGTGTTGCCGCTTACGCTCGACATTTTCCGTCTTAATCTGGTTGGAAAATATCTGACCTACGCCTTCGTGGCGGTCGGCCTGGTGCTGTGCTGGGGTTATACCGGCATTCTTAGTCTTGGCCAGGGGGTCTTTTTCGGACTCGGCGGCTATTGCATGGCGATGTTCCTGAAGCTCGAGGCCTCGGACCCGGTCAGCACCAAGATTCAATCCACGCCCGGCATTCCCGATTTCATGGACTGGAACCAGCTCACCGAACTGCCGCTGTTTTGGCAGCCCTTTCACTCGCTCACATTTTCGCTCATCGCCATCGTGGCGGTGCCGATGATCATGGCGTTCATCCTGGGCGCAGCCATGTTCAAGCGACGGGTCGGCGGAGTGTATTTCGCCATCATTACCCAGGCCATCGCCGCCGTCATGACGATCCTGATCATCGGCCGGCAGGGATATACTGGCGGGATCAACGGCATCACTGACCTGCGGACCTTGCTCGGCTGGGACATCCGCACCGATCACGCCAAATATATCCTCTACTTCATCTGCTGCGTGATGTTGCTTGGCTGCATGGGCCTTGCCCGGCTTGTTCTGTCAAGCAAGCTTGGCCGCATTCTGGTTGCCGTCCGCGACAAGGAAGATCGGGTGCGGTTCTCCGGCTATGACGTAGCCAACTTCAAGATTTTCATCTTCTGCCTGGCAGCCGGCATCTCTGCAATCGGTGGGGCAATGTTCACCCTGCAGGTCGGTTTCATGTCTCCTTCATTCGTCGGCATCGTACCCTCAATCGAGATGGTGATCTTTTGCGCGGTCGGCGGCCGTCACTCTCTGGTCGGAGCCGTTACCGGGACCCTGCTTGTCAACTGGGGCAAGACGCTGTTCTCCGAGTCGTTCCCCGAATTGTGGTTGTTCGCCATGGGCGGTCTCTTCATCGCCGTCGTGCTCGCCTTCCCACGCGGACTCGCCGGTCTTGTCACCGACCAGGTGATGCGGCTTCCGGGACGGCTGGCCGACCGCGCGCGCCATCGTCCAAGCGCTGTGCCGGCAGAGTGAGGAAAGCCACAAGTGTCCAGCAGCACCGATTTTCTTCTGGCGCTGGAGGGTGTCAGCGTCTCGTTCGACGGGTTCAAGGCCGTCAACGACCTCAATCTCTACGTCGATCGCGGCGAGCTAAGGGTGATTATCGGGCCCAACGGAGCGGGGAAGACCACAGTGCTCGACCTCATTTGCGGACGCACCAAGGTGGCGTCCGGATCGATCAAATTCAAGGATCAGGAGATTACCGGGCTCAAGGAACACGAGATTGTGCGTCTTGGTATCGGTCGCAAATTTCAGACGCCGTCGATCTATGAGGACCTCAGTGTCTTTGAAAACCTGGAAATCTCCTACCCGCGGGGACGCGATGTCGCCGGCGCACTGTTCTGGAAACGTACCGACCAGATCATCGACGCCGTCACCAACGTCGCCCGCATGATTTTTCTGGAGGACCATCTCGACCGTCTAGCCGAGACATTGAGCCACGGCCAGAAGCAATGGCTCGAGATCGGCATGCTGCTTATCCAAGACCCCGAATTGATGATGCTCGACGAGCCAGTGGCCGGCATGAGCGTCTCAGAGCGCGGTCGCACCGCTGAACTGCTCGCTACTGTCGCCAAGGGTCGCGCGGTCATCGTGATCGAGCACGACATGAAATTCGTCGAGAGCATCGCTCACCGGGTCACCGTGATGCATCAGGGCAAGGTGCTCGCCGAAGGCAGCATGGAAAAGATCCAGGCCGATCCGAAGGTAAAGGAAGTCTATCTCGGACATTGAGGGAATTCATCGATGCTGGAAGTCCGAAATCTGTCGGTGGCCTATGGACAAAGTCGCGTGCTGCACGCCATTGAGCTCTCGGTCAGACCCGGGGAAATTGTCGCCATGGTTGGGCGCAACGGCATGGGTAAATCCACCCTGATGAAATCGTTGATCGGGGTTTTGCCGGCGGTATCCGGACAGGTTCTGATTGATGGCCATGATGTTGCGGCGCTGCCGAGTCACGCGCGAGTTGCCTGCGGGCTTGCCTATGTTCCACAAGGTCGTCAGATCTTCGGGACAATGACGGTCAAAGAGAACATCGAAACTGGCCTGATCGTCACCGGGAAGCGGGTGATATCCGAGGAGCTCTACGAGATTTTCCCGGTGCTGAAAGAATTCACCAATCGTCGTGGCGGCAATCTGTCCGGCGGTCAGCAACAGCAGCTGGCGATTGCCCGTGCGCTCGCCAGTGACCCGAAGATTCTCCTGCTCGATGAGCCGACCGAAGGCATTCAGCCATCCATCATCAAGGACATTGCCAAGGTGCTCAAGAAGATTCGCGATCTTCGCAATCTCTGCATTGTGGTGTGCGAGCAGGTTCTGAGCTTCGTTCTTGATGTCGCCGACCGCATTCTGGTGATGGAGAACGGCCGCATCGTCCACGCCGACAGTCGCGACCAGGTCGACGAAGCGGCGATCGCTCGTTTCCTGGCAGTGTGACGCGGGTTTCTTGTCGCCGCACGATCCCGCAGATGCAATGAGGGCATACAACGAGGAAGGAACAGAGAATGCCGAAGACAGTGGTAAAGATCGATCTCAAGGAATCGCCCTACAAGAACGAAATGATCCACAATCGCTGGCACCCAGACGTGCCGATGGTGGCGTGGGTCAAGCCCGGCGAGGACTTCATCATCGAGACCTATGACTGGACCGGCGGCTTCATCAAGAACGACGACAGTGCCGACGACGTCCGCGATATCGACCTGTCGATCGTGCATTTCCTCTCAGGACCGGTGGGGGTCCAGGGGGCGGAACCTGGCGACCTCCTGGTCGTCGACCTCCTCGATATCGGGGCGCTGCCCGAAAGTCTCTGGGGCTTCAACGGATTTTTCTCGCGCAAGAATGGCGGCGGATTTCTCACCGATCATTTCCCGTTGGCACAGAAGTCCATCTGGGACATATCCGGGCTATTTACCAAATCACGCCACGTGCCCGGCGTGTCATTTGCCGGTTTGATTCATCCGGGCCTGATCGGGTGTCTGCCTGACCATAAGCTGCTGGCTACCTGGAATGCCCGTGAGACCGAATTCATCGCCACCAATCCGACACGCGTGCCGCCGCTGGCCAATCCGCCCTTCGCGGCGACGGCTCATATGGGCCAGCTCAAGGGCGACGCCAAAGAGAAGGCAGCCGCTGAGGGCGCCCGGACAGTTCCGCCGCGTGAGCATGGCGGCAACTGCGACATCAAGGACCTTTCGCGCGGATCAAAGATCTACTTCCCGGTTTACGTGCCAGGTGCCGGACTATCCATGGGTGACCTGCACTTCAGCCAGGGCGACGGAGAAATCACCTTCTGCGGCGCAATCGAGATGGCGGGCTGGCTCCACCTGAAGGTCGACATCATCAAGGACGGCATCGCAAAATACGGTATCAAAAATCCGATCTTCAAGCCCAGCCCGATTGCGCCCACTTATAACGACTATCTGATCTTCGAGGGCATCTCGGTCGATGAGGATGGTCGCCAATATTATCTGGACGTGCATGTTGCCTACCGCCAGGCCTGCCTCAATGCGATCGAGTATCTGACAAAGTTCGGCTACTCGCGGGCTCAGGCGTATGCCATCCTCGGCACCGCTCCGGTCCAGGGGCACATTTCCGGCGTGGTCGACATCCCCAACGCCTGCGCGACGTTGTTCCTGCCTACTGACATCTTCGAGTTCGACATCATGCCGAACGCTGCAGGTCCTGTGAAACACATCAAGGGCGGAATTGACATTCCGATGTCGCCCGACAAATGACGAACCGCACCAACGTCGTGCCGGGCCCGATCGCGACAGCATATTCAATGAGGATGATGGAATGCCAAATTACCAATATATCTGTGAGAGCTGCGGTCCGTTTGCGGCGACACGCCCGATGGCCATGTGCGAGGCTCCCCATGACTGTCCCGATTGTGGCGCCTCGGCACGGCGAGCGATGTTGACTGCGCCTTATTTCTCGCGCCTGTCGGCGGTCCGACGGCAGGCCCATGCGATCAACGAGCGCAGTGCGCAGGCGCCGCGCGCGCTGCGTAATTCGCATGGCGCCGGCTGCCGGTGCTGCTCGCCCCGCACGGCCGCCAAGCGTCAGGCAGGTTCCGCGAGCGCTGCAAAGGGCTTTCCAGAGAAGCGACCGTGGATGATCTCGCACTGATGCCGCGCCGCTGCGGCTGAACTAAAGGCCGGGCTCACCTTCTGAATCGCGAGATCGAAATGGTTCAAATCATTTTGGTTGTCGGATCGTTGAGCCCGTACCCGGGGACAGAAAATCTCCGGATTCCACGATCCAGGGAGGCTCGAACAAACAGAGAACGGGCGCTGCCGAGGCTTGGATAAGAATGAAGAGTTGTCCCCAGGCCGCCACAAGCGCCAAGCCCTGCTTGGCAGACCAGCCCAAGCAGGATACAAGGGCTTCTCACGCTCGGGGGCGTCGCTTGGCCCGCTCATGCGCCATGCGCTCATCATTTCCGTCGCGGGTCACGCAGCGATAGTTCTGTGCGGCCTTATGGCGTTTGCTCGGCCGACTCTTTTCGAGTCGCTCCCGGTCCAATCCATAACGGTTGATCTTGTCTCGCCTAGTGAGGCGGCCGCATCTTCCGAAGAGCAGACCCCACAATCGCAAGTCTCACCCGACGAGCGCGCCACGAAGCTTGCCTCCGATGCGGCCGCGCACGGATCAGACCGATCGCAGACTCCCACCGGTCTGGAATCGGGGTCACCATCGTCTCAGGTCTCTCAATCAGGCCCCGCTACTGAGCCGACCCAGCCGAAGGCCAACGAGTTCGTGTTCAACCTGGCGACGGTCGGGGGCCCGATCTCGTCCCTGCTCGATCATGAGAATGAAAATCGCGGCGACGGCTTCGACGCCCCCGCTGATCGTTCCGCGGCACTTTCGTCCGAAGCGATCGCCACGTTTAAGAACCAGCTGAAGAAATGCTGGAATCCTCCAGCCGACGTGGCTGGAGCCCCAAAAACGACCGTCGTATTGCGCGTCGCTTTGAGCCCCGACGGGGGGCTTCGGGCGAAGCCGCAGCTGCTGGAGGCGAGCGCATCGCCTCGTGGCTTGGCGCTGGTGCAGACTGCCATGCGAGCTCTCAGCCAATGTCAGCCTTACAGTTTCCTCGGACCCGAGAAATACAGCGAGTGGAAACTGCTCGATCTGCGGTTTTCGCCGGACGGGCTGAGCGGCGGCTGACCGGCGCACCGGCCTGCGATCGATGCCCGGACTGGGTGGGACCGCAAGTCCCGACTGATGGATCTGATGGTGGGCGTCTACGCCGTCAGTTAGCGGCGAGCTTCGCGGCTGCTCCCTCATCGAACGCAAGTGTTGCGGGATCCGGTTCGGACCTCCGCCGCAGCCGGAACGGTGCCGGACGATCAGGTTGCGTGGTAACCACCGCCACCGGCAAGACCGGCAGCGTGTCCGCCAGTGCAAATTCGAATTTCTGTATCAGAATAGCGAGCACCAGACTCGCCTCGGCGAGTGCAAACTGCGCGCCGACGCAGATGCGCGGACCTGCGCCGAACGGAAGGAAGGCAAATCGGTGTTTCGGAGCGCCATCCCGGAACCGCGACGGGTTGAAGGCGTCGGGGTTGTCCCACAGCCGAACGTGGCGGTGCAGGACCCACGGTGAGATCATGACCAGGCTGCTCCGCGGAATGACAATCTCCCGGCAACGATCGGCGCCGATTGCCTGACGTATCAGCAGAAAGGCGGGCGGATAGAGCCGCAGCGTTTCGTCGACCACCGCGCGGGTTGCGGCAAGCTTCGGCAGAGCATGCGCGGCGCCCTCCGCAGACAAATCAAGATCACGCACTTCATCGCTGACCCTGCGCTGCTCCTCGGGCGCGCAAGCCAGCAGATACAGCGACCAGAACAGTGTCAGAGCCGTGGTCTCGTGACCGGCCACGATCATCGTCGCAACCTGATCGCGAAGCTGAGTGTGCGAAAAGGCGGCGCCCGTCTCGGGGTCACGAGCAGCCCTCAGCAGGTCGAACAGGTCCCGCGGAGTCTCACTTGGGGGTGCCGCCAGGCGGGCGGCGATGATATTGTCCATGAGCTCCAGCCACGATTTGCGGAATCTGCGACGGGCGATATCCCGCAGCGTGGGAATGGCAGGCGGGAGCAAAATATCAAACAAATAGGGACGGCCAAGACGAGCAGCAAAACTTTGCATCAGCGCCCGCATTGCAGCCCCATACTCGCGCACTTCGAGAGAGAACATCGAACGTGCAGCGATCTCCAGTGCCGCCATCTGCACGGCGCTAAGCAGATCGACAGCTTCTCGATCTCCGATTGCGAGCTGCCGAGCCGTATCATGTGCGGCGCCCGCGATGTGGCGCGCGAGCAGCGGGATGACCCGCGGCGCCAGCGCCGGCGCGATCGTTCGACGCTGATGTTTCCATTCATCGCCTTCGCTCAACAGCAACCCTCGTCCCACGATTGGCCGCAGGATGCGGATCGTGGCCGGCGTGCGGCGATAATTGCCGGCATTGGCAATCAATACGTGATGAATTAGATCCGGTGCATTGACGACCAAGTTGGGCCGACCAAGAAATCGACCGGCCAGGACGTCCTCTTCATAGGCCTCTTGCGACCACAGCCGCAGGGCATTGGTGCGCACGGCGGTTAGCGAATGATACCACCTGGAATCCGGGTCGCGGACCGGCGGACGGGGCGGAACGAAGAAGGGCGAAGCCAAGGCGATCTCCGGTTGGGCATTACGCTTGCAGATTTGCGGCATGTCAGATTGGCAAAGCGCAAGGTCTTTTGCGACTCGCGGTGAATCGGGACCACCTCCGGCAGGGCAGCGACCTGCCCTTTCGGCCCTCATGCGGTCCGCGCAAATTTCCCCCATCTAAGCGAACTGATCGCTGGCGGAAAATGCGACATGCTAGCGCTGCACCGATGCAGCTGCGCCGGGTCGGGCACCGGCACCTGCTTGGCCTCACCGCCAGACCAGCTGTGGTTGGTCCTCCACCAAACACTTTGGATTGATCGGCTCGATTATATTTGTTGTCGTCGCTGCTTGGTGCGTTACCGACCGCGCTATCATAGGCCAAATCGATCGGCCGGCTCAAGGTGACGCGCTCGCCGGTTTCAAACGCTTCGCGTAACTTAACACTTGGGTGCGATAGTGCCCCATCGAGACGATCTACCCTCGCCGGTTGAACAAGCGTACGCTACCGAGGTTGGCTGGCAGACGATTGGTGCTGCGCGGGGAAATGCAGGCTTGGGGATTTTCAAGGGAGGTAGACCGTGCGTCCGGGTCCCACCGAGATCTCGACTTGTCCGATCAAGCATTCGGCAAGACGCCCTGTTGTCGGCCTGGTTATTGCGGCATTGGCCATCATAATATTCGCCGCGCACGTCAATTGCGCCGAAGCTGACGAGGCGGTTGTTTTGGAGATCGATGGCGTGATTGGTCCGGCGATTGCCGACTATGTCACCCGCGAACTGACCCGAATCGACTCGACCCACACCCGTCTGGTCGTCCTGCGGATGAACACGCCGGGCGGACTTGACACCTCGATGCGCGACATCATTCGGGCGATCCTGGCCTCTCCGGTCCCGGTCGCGACCTACGTGGCACCGAGCGGCGCGCGAGCGGCCAGTGCCGGCACCTATATTACCTACGCGAGCGCCGTCGCCGCCATGGCGCCCGGCACCAATCTGGGCGCGGCGACGCCGATTCAGCTCGGAGGGCTTCCGGGCCTGCCCGGTGGGACACCGGAGAAGACCAAGGGCACCGGCCAAGACAAAGATCATGCGGACGGAGGACCCGAGGAACCTGCCGATGCCGAGACCCGCAAGGTGGTCAACGATGCGGTGGCATATATCCGCAGCCTTGCCGAACTCAATGGTCGCAACGCCGACTGGGCTGCGGACGCGGTTCGCCGCGGGGTTAGCGCGCCAGCATCCGAAGCCCTCAAGCTTCATGTCATTGATGTTGTGGCTGACGACGTTGCGGATCTGCTTCGCAAGGTCGATGGGCGCACTGTGATGGTTGGCGGCGAATCGAGGCGTCTCGCTGTTGCGGGCCTCGACATCGTGACCATCCGACCCGACTGGCGCACCGAGATTCTTGCCGCCCTGACCAATCCCAACGTTGCCTTCATCCTGATGCTGATCGGAGTCTACGGGCTTATTTTCGAATTCCTCAGCCCCGGCGCGGTCGCACCTGGACTGATTGGCGCCATCAGCCTGCTCGTAGCACTTTTTGCGCTTAATCTGATCCCGATAAGCTACGCCGGCGCCGGACTGGTCCTGCTCGGAATTGGCCTTATGGTGGCGGAAGCCCACATCGGGTCGTTTGGAATCATCGGGGTCGGTGGGATCATCGCCTTTGCGATCGGGGCGACCATGATGTTTCCCTCAACTGTGCCGGGATTTGGTCTGTCTTCCGTAGTCGTCATTGTTGCGACGTTGCTGGCAGCTGGATTCTTCATTCTGACCCTTTCGATGCTGATGCGATCGCGGCACCGCCCAGTCATTACCGGCAAAGAAGCTTTGCTGGGCGCGACTGGCGAGGTCGTATCGTGGCAAGGGCAGGAGGGCAGAGTTCGGGCCAATGGAGAGATCTGGCGGGCCCGCGCGAGCCGGCCACTGCAACCCGGAATGCCGGTGAAGATCATTGACTGCGATCGCCTCATTCTCGTCGTCGAACCATCCTGACGGCTTCCGCAAATAATGCTTTCCCCGTGACCAAGGAGACCGAGTCATGCTGGCTGCCCCGCTCGTCATCATTATCGCGTTTATCGCGGTGATCTTCCTGTACTCAGCCGTGCGCGTCCTGCGCGAATACGAGCGCGGCGTCGTGTTCACACTAGGACGCTATACTGGGACCAAAGGACCGGGACTCTTTTTGCTCGTTCCGTTCGTTCAGCAAATGGTCCGGGTTGATCTCCGGGTCTTTGTCGATGAAGTTCCGCCGCAGGATGTGATCTCGCGGGATAACGTATCGGTCAAAGTCAATGCCGTTATCTATTTTCGGGTGATTGACGCCGAACGCGCGGTGATCCAGGTCAGCAATTATCTTGCGGCAACCAGCCAACTCGCACAGACAACGCTGCGCTGGGTTCTGGGCAAGCACGATCTCGACGACATGCTGGCAGAGCGCGACAAGCTCAATGCCGACATTCAGGACGTTCTCGACAAGCAGACAGAGGCTTGGGGCATCAAGGTTTCGAATGTCGAGATCAAGCGAATCGATCTCGACGAAAGCATGGTTCGGGCGATTGCCCGGCAAGCCGAGGCCGAACGGACCCGTCGAGCCAAGGTCATCAATGCCGAGGGCGAGCAACAGGCGGCGCAGAAACTCCTCGAAGCTGCGCGTATCCTCGCCCCAACGCCGCAGGCCATGCAATTGCGATACCTGGCAACGCTTTACGATATTGCCAACGAACGCAGTTCCACCATTGTGTTTCCATTTCCGATTGATCTGATGCAGAGCCTCGCAGCGGCACGCTCCACTGAAAAGGCTCCTTGAAGTTTTGAAGTCCCATCGGCTGGCCGGGGACAGCGTGGCTCCGCCGGCTGTGGTAATGGGCAAATTCCGCAACCTGCGACATCGCAGTGAGAACGCCCGCGATGTCGTAAGGGTCGAGCTGGACACCGGCCATCCCTGTTCGGGATTGATGGGTTGCTTAATGGACCGTTAACGACGTTCTCCTAATCATTCGCATCAGGTCGGGTGGTCAGAACCAACAGGCAGGAAATCGCCGCGCCAGCAGGAGATCTGCATGACGTTGTCCATCAGTCGACGCCTTTATCTTGTGGTTGCGATTCTGGCGTTCGGCTGCGCGATACTGGCAACGGCACTCATATGGCTCGGCACTCAACGTCAGCTTGAAGCACGCGCCCGCGAGCTGCAAGCGCTGGTTGATTCAGCAATCGGCGTTCTGGAAAACCAGCGACAGCTTGCCGAGAGTGGGGTCATATCCGAGGACGAGGCGAAAAAGCGGGCGCTGTCGGTGCTCAGCAGCATGCGCTACGGCAATGACGACTATTTCATTATCTGGGGTCTAACACCCGAGGTCCCGATGCTGTTGACTGGAGGCCGGATTGACACGATCGGCAAGCCACAGCTCGACACTAAGGACCTGGCCGGCCGGCCGTTCGTTCGAGATATGGTGCGCGAAATCCAGGCATCAGGCCAGACACTGTTTCATATTGTGTGGACGCACCCCAGAAGTAAGGAGCCTACCGGCAAGACGAATTTCGCCAAACTATATCGTCCTTGGGGACTCATCGTGGCCACTGGGACTTTCGAGCAAGATTTGGAAGCGGACATTCGAGCCGCGGTCTACCAGGCTGGCTCTGTTACGCTTGCCCTTATCGTCCTACTCGCCGGGATCACGACCTGGATCGCGCGCGGGATCAGCCGGCCGCTCGGTCAGCTGCGCACGGCCATGCTGGATCTCGCCGACAACCGTGCCATTTCCGAGGAGATCGACACCACCCGGGCCGACGAGATCGGCGAAATGGCGCGGGCCGTCGCCGTATTCCGCGAGAATGCCGCCCAGCGTGCCAAGCTTGAGGAAACCGCCCGCCTGGAGGACGCGTCCCGTGTGGCGCGGCAGGGCCGCGTCGACAGATTGATTGCTGAATTTCGCAGTTCGATCACCGCCGTCATGGCCGCTGTCGAAGCCAGCATGTCGCACCTTGAGGCAACGGCCAGGACACTGTCGGGGATTGCCTCGGAGGCGACTTCGCAAGCCGAGGCTGCCAACGGCGCGTCGGGCGGCGCCGCTGAAAGCGTCAAGCAAGTCGTCGATGCGGCAGAACAGCTCGGCACCTCGGTGGAAGAGATCGGTCGACAGGTGACCCAGGCGAACAACGTGGTGACCGAAGCCACCTCACTGGCAAAACGCAGCGATACCGGTGTTACCTCACTGGCGGAAGCCGCTCAGAAGATCGGCAACGTCGTCGAGTTGATCCGGACAATTGCCGAACAGACCAATCTGCTGGCTTTGAACGCCACCATTGAGGCCGCCCGCGCCGGAGAAGCCGGCCGGGGCTTTGCAGTGGTCGCCGGGGAGGTCAAAAGCCTGGCAAGTCAGACCGCCAAGGCCACCGAAGAGATTGGTGCTCAGGTATCCGGCATACAGACATCCACGCGGGATGCCGTCGAGGCAATCCGCACGATTACCTCGACCATGGACGAGATCAAGCATGTGACCTCGGTCATCGCCGAGACAGTCGACGACCAGACAGCCACGACGAAACAAATTGTGCAGAACGTCGCCCGTGCCGCCGACGGGACCACGACCGTTGCCGACAACGTTGCCTCGGTGTCGACGGCCATTGCCGGGGCCAACCGTTCCGCTCATGACGTGCTGGGGTCGACCGGTGAGCTTCGCGATGCGGCTCGCCGCCTTCAGAATTCTGTCGATCGATTTCTCACCGAAGTGGCTGCAGCCTAATCTCAGCTTGAATCAGAGAAAGCCGTTCGGTCCGCCAAGCTCCGCGAAAGCTTGTTGGCTTCGTGCCGATGGCCGATCCAGCCGGCCTATCAACGCCGCTGGCCGCCGGGGTGCCCGAAGCCGGTGACGTGCGGTCGGAAATTCCCCTTCTCGGTTCCGCAATCCGGACAACGCCATTCGGCCGCTATGTCGGCGAAGTTGGTTCCGGGGGCGATGGCCTGCTGTGGTAGCCCGCTTGCCTCCTCATAAATGAAATAACATCCACGGCAGATGAAGCGGCGCGCACCGGTGGATGGCGACGGGCCGGGGACTCGACCCGGCGGCACCTGGGGCTCGCGGCGCGGGGCCTTGACGGTCGCGCCGAGCGCTACTTCGCCGGTCCGCTTCGACATCAGATAGACCCCGAGATCCTTATGACCGAACGCGGCGCGCAGCGATCCCGGAATGTCGAGGTCGCGGCGCCCACTCAGCGGATTGACGTTGGTGGCGCCGCAGCGGCCGTTGCGACGCTCGACGCGGAACAGGGCATCGCCGAGCACGATGTCGCTTCCGATCCAGTCGAATTCCTCCCACGGCGGCGCACCGTCGACGTAGAAGTTGGCACGGAAGCGCAGCGGATCGATCTCGAAGCCCCATTGCTCTTCGAGACTGCGCACAGTTGCGAGATTGATCAGAGAGAGGACATTGTCCGGCTTGTCCATGAAATGCCCGCTGCGTGCCTGGATGAGCCGTGGGGGTCCTCGTAGGGTTGGTACCAGCTCGTGAAAGAAGTCCTCTACTCGCGCGCGATCGTTGTCGTTGCCGAGGTTTACGCCCAGCGCCTGCTGGTTGCCTCGCATCACGGTGAAGTCCAACGTATCGACGTCGAGGCAGGTGTTCACCCGCGCCAGTGCCTCGTCGAGCATCAGCATCACGAACAGGCCCTTCTTGGCCCATTTCGGTGCCCGGGGGTCGATATCCGCGCCTGGCCGCGCCAGCGCAAATGTACGGTCCATCGGAAAAGACCGCCCAGCCTCGATCAAGACTGTCGAAACGCGCTGTGGACTCAATCCCTTGATCGGGTAACGATAGATGGCGCTAACGACTGGCATCGGGACGCCGCTCTCCAAGGCATCAAACCATTTGGAAGCTGCACGACGGCGGCCAACGGTGCGTAGAGCCGGTCGATGAAGAAGATTGGGAGCCAGATTCGCGGTCGGCCCGGCGAGCGTGGTCGAGCGCCGCAGATGGCCGGCCGGGAGTTCGAGCGCGTCGTCGACGGCTTCAGATAGACGAGCGATGCCCTGTTCGATCTGCTTGGGCGTCAGCGAGGCATATCCAAGCGCAATCGCCCGTCGGGATAGCAGCGAATCGCCGGCGTCATGGGCGCCTGCAGAGGCCATGGGATAGAGCCCGACGCGCACACGACGCGCGAGAGTCTCGAGGACCCCGGCATCAGGCACACCGGGCGGCAAACGCCAGAACAAGTGCAGGCCGGCTGCCTGCCCGCTCACGTCGACTTCGCCGAAGTGCCGGCGGAGCGCGGCCATCAGTGTATCGCGGCTCTCTCGGTAATGCGCGCGGACGCGGGCGAGATGCGCGGCGAACGACCCGCTTCGGATCATCTCGGCAAGCACCGCCTGTTCGAGCCAAGCGTTGCCATTGTCCAGGAGCGCCTTGGCGCTCTGAGCCGCCTCCGCAAGCGGCGCCGGCACCACCATGTAACCCAGCCGCAAGCCGGCCCCGAGCGATTTTGAGAACGTCCCGAGATAGATTGTACAATCTGGTCCCAGCGATGTGACGGCTGGCAACGGTGAGCCGTCGTAGCGGAAGTCGCTGTCATAATCGTCCTCGAGGATGTAGCAGCCGTTGCGGCGCGCCCATGTGATAAGTTCCTGCCGGCGTGCCATTGCGAGCGTGTAGCCGGTCGGGAATTGATGGGAGGGCGTCACATAGAGCAGCGAGGTGCGCCGGCGCGGCAAGTCGTCCGGCACGATGCCGTCCTTGTCCACCGGAACCGGAACAACCCTGGCACCGGTTGCCTCGAATGCGAAAACAGCGCCCTGGTAGCCGGGGTCTTCGACGGCTCCGACCGTGTCCGGCCCGAGAAACAGCCGAGCCGCGATACTGATGCCTTCCTGAATGCCGTTTACGACAATGATCCGGCCGACGTCCGCCAGTATGCCCCGAGCCGCCGCAATCTGGCCGGCAATAGCCGAGCGTAACACGGCCAATCCCGCTGGATCGGAATACTGTGAGAGACCGACGGCCCCGCCGTGAGACAGGCAGCTCTGCGTGAATCGGCGCCATATCTTGAGCGGGAACGATCCAGCGCTGGGCCGTCCGGGAAAGAAGTCGAAGGCGACGCGGCCCCTGCTCTGCTGCGTCAGGTAATGGGAGCGCGCCGGAAGGTGCGGCAGTGGCATTGGGTGGGGTTTTGTGCCGTCACTCGCAATAGGCGGCGCCGGCGTCGGGCGCTGCCGCTGGTCGGGAAGCTGCAGCGACACATACATGCCCGAGGCTGGGCGGGATTCGACAAAGCCTTCGATGATCAGCAACTCGTAAGCCCGCACGACCGTATTGCGCGACAGCTCGAGCTGCTCGGCGAGGCCGCGCGTGGACGGCATCCGGCTCCCTGCAGCGATGCGACCTTGTCGGATCGCTTCGCGCAATTGCTCAACGATCTGGTTCGTCAGCGATTCGGCTCGAGACCGATCGAGAAGCAGCGGGATCTGCATGGGTCAGGCCAGGGGCCAGGCATCAGACATGCCGACCCACCTTGCATAGGTAGTGCCAGTTGGTTGGACGGCTTTGTCGCGTCGCCAAAGGTGGTTGGATTCAGCCGAAAAAGTCCGAGGCCGAGCGTGGCTGGACGCCAACTGGCCCCCTCAAATCCACGCAATCTGGACCTCTAGACCGGGTAATCGTCACGCCATTGCCCAGGGATCGAGCAATCGGTGCATTCGAAGGAAACGTTCGAGCCGGTCTTTGAATGATTCCGAAGCATGACGGTTTCGCACTCGGCGCGGCGACTGGAACCATACGATTTTCCCATGATGGCTCTCCGCCTTGGGGAAGCCCGCAGGCACGTTGGTACCCGTCAATCCCCGCGTCAAAGACGCCTGGGGCCGGTTGCATCCGGTCCGGCGACAACTTCGATCGAAGGAGACCTCATGAAAACCACCTTACGGTCCTGGCGTCATGCCATCGCGGCATCCCTTCTTCTGTTTGGGATGACGGTTGGGCGTGCCGACGCCGAAGATACCATCAAGGTTGGCATCCTGCACTCGCTGTCGGGCACGATGGCGATCAGCGAGACTATCCTGAAAGACCTGATGCTCATGCAGATAGCCGAGCTCAACGCCAAGGGAGGCCTGCTCGGAAAGAAGGTCGAGCCCGTGGTAGTCGACCCCGCCTCGAACTGGCCGCTGTTCGCCGAGAAGGCGCGAGAGCTGCTCACCAAGGAGAAGGTCGCTGCGGTGTTTGGCTGCTGGACATCGGTATCACGCAAGTCGGTGCTGCCGGTGTTCGAGGAGCTCAATGGCCTGTTGTTCTATCCACTCGAGTACGAGGGTGAGGAAGCGTCCTACAATATCTTCTACGGCAGCTCGGTGCCCGATAACAAAGCTATTCCGGCGGTCGAGTACCTCATGAGCCCGGATGGCGGCGAGGTGAAGCGCTTCGTTCTCGAAGGAACCGACTATGTCTATCCGCGCACCAGCAACAAGATCATTCGCGCCTATTTGACGTCGAAAGGCGTGAAAGATGATGATATCATGGAGAATTACACACCGTTTGGATTTGCTGATTGGCAAACTGAGGTCGCCGCGGTCAAAAAATTTGGATCAGCCGGCAAGAAGACAGCGGTGATCTCCACCATCAACGGCGACGCCAACGTACCTTTCTACAAGGAGCTCGGCAACCAGGGGATCAGGGCGACCGAAATCCCGGTCATCGCGTTCTCAGTCGGAGAGGAGGAACTCGCTGGCATCGATACCAAGCCGCTGGTCGGGCATCTGGCCGGCTGGAGCTATTTCCAGTCAGTCGATAATCCAGAAAACAAGGCCTTCATCGCCAAGTGGCGCGCCTACACCAAGAACCCCAAGCGCGTCACCAATGATCCGATGGAATCCGCCTACATCCTCTTCAACATGTGGGTGCAGGCCGTGGAACAAGCCGGAACCACCAACGTCGACGCCGTACGGCAGGCAATGATCGGTCAGAAGGTCAAATCGCCGTCGGGCTTCGAGGTGGTCATGGGGCCCAATCATCATATGGCAAAGCCGGTGATGATCGGCGAGATCCAGGCCGACGGCCAGTTTTCCATCGTCTATCAGAGCAAGGCTCTGCCCCCGAAAGCCTGGAGTCCGTATGTCCAAGCCAACGCCGGCAAAGTCGCCGACTGGTCCTGGCCCTGGGTCTGCGGCGGCTGCACGGCCCCGAAATACACAAGGTAACCGCTGCCTGGCCGTGGAGCGGTGTTAATTCGGGCTTCCCGGAGCCGCTTCCACGGTCGCTGCCGCCACGTGCACGTTGCGCGACAGCCTGGCCCGCTGAATTTATCGACCAGGCTGCAGAGATCTGATTTCTTCCGACAGTATTTGAAGCAAGTACTTGCGGGTGGTCATCATTCATTTGACACATCAACGACTAGATGTGGAAATGATCGCTGTGCGGAGCCAGGCACCATCGATTTTTCGATGAAAAGCCCAAGCGCGCCGGCGGTGATAGGCCCCGGTGCAGCAGCGGTGATCGCCGGCCTTGTCACGGTGCCACAGGCGGCTGGCCTCGAAGATATCGTTGCTTGTGCAATCTATGCCTCGGCATTGCGGCTCCCGATTGACCAGCTGTTAGGACCGACTATTCTCGGACAGGCGGTGCGGCTTCATCCCGCAATGATCATTTTCAGCTTTCTTTCGGGAGGTTTTCTGTTCGGCGCGGTGGGCGCGATATTGGCCGTGCCGGTCACCCTCTTGATCAAGGTCATGCCGACGATATTTTATGACGAATAATGGTTCCCGAGCTAGTCGCTGGAGTCAGTTTGGGCCGCATCGCGGCAAGGCAATTCGGCGCCTGCTCGGGTGGGTCGGAACTTAACATGACGCTGCCGATTTTTGCCAGATGCGGAGATCGGCAGATGGACACCGAAGTTTCGGTCCGCAGCCATGCTAGATCGAGCCGTCCATGGTTCGGCCGGATCATATTCGGACTGGACAAGCGGTTGCGCCGTCGGCTTTCGGTAATTGAATACACCAACAATCCGCATTGCATCTGTCGGATCGAAATCAAGACTCTCGAACGCGACATCGTGCTTGCTGATGGAACTTCATCACTGCGTGGCGACCGCGCCGTCATCCTGCATTTGTGGAATGAGCAAGTTTCGGTCATGCCGGATCGAGGCCCATCGATCGCCTGGGCGCGAAGGATGCGGCGCGGTTTCGAGGTTTCCCTGCGTGAACTTGCGCGATACCTCGCACACCAAGCCGATCTCGATGACATCCTGATCGTGCACGGCAAATTGGCGACGGGTTGCCGGCAAACCGCCCGTCTGATGCACCTGATCGCGAGATTTGGCTTCGAGGCAGCCACAGAGCCAGCTCCAGTCACGATGCTCCAAAGAAGCCGGTGGTTCGGGGAAAACGTCCTGATCTCTCTCCTGGTTTGGGCCTACAATGCGGTTGCGCTTCGCCATGACACTCTCTGGCGCGATCGAACTCAAATTTTTTTGTCCCGCAGGATACTTGAGGACTGCCACGGCGCAGACCGATCTCATTTGAAAGCTCTTGAACCTGTTGCCGACCGTATTGATCAATGAAACTCTCGTAAGATGGTTGCGCACCTTTATTTGGGTGGCACAATATCTGGATCTATTTTCCGATAATCGACTTGATCGTGGTATGGCATCTTCGGCCGTCGGAGGGAACTCTCGACAGGTCGTTTCCTGAGGTGACGGTCCTAAAGCCGCTCCATGGCCTTGAGCCGCATCTGTTCGTACCGGCGCGCTCAGCGCGTCAAATAGCCGGCGTCTCGGAACCATCTAATCGCGTCCACCAGCCCTTCGGTGTGGGGCCGGGCGCGATAACCGAGTTCTCGCTCTGCCTTGATCGTACTGAAAAACATTCGCTTTTTGGACATCCGGACGCCGGTAACGGTTGCAAGCGGCTCGCGGCCGGTGATGAAGGCGATGGCCTCCGACATGTAGGCGACCGGCAACGCGATGGCGTGAGGAAGCCGGATGCAGGGTGCCCGACGGCCGACGATTCGGCAGATTTCCGACAGCATGTCGCTGAACAGCACATTCTGGCCGCCCAGAATGTAGCGTTCGCCGACCTTGCCGCGTCGCAGTGCCGCAAGCTGACCCGCCGCGATATCATCGACGTGCGCCAAGTTAAGGCCAGTATCGACGAAGGCCGGCAGTCGGCCCGAAGCTGCTTCGAGGATAATTCGTCCGGTCGGTGTCGGTCGCACGTCGCACGGCCCGATAGGCGTTGAGGGATTGACGATCACCGCGGGCAGCCCCTCGTCGGCGATCATCTGGTCGACCAAACGTTCTGCCGCGATCTTGCTGCGCTTGTAGGCGCCGATGCCCTCATGCTCCTGCAGCAACCCGCTTTCGTCGGCCGGGGTACCATCCAGCTTGAGGGCGAGTGTGGCGACGCTGCTTGTGTAGATCGTCCGTTCCACACCGGCCCGCAGCGCGGCTCGCATGATCGTCTGCGTCCCCGCGACGTTGGTTGCCACGATCTCACTCGAATGAGACGGCCACAGGCGATAGTCTGCCGCAACGTGGAAAAGATAGCGCACGCCCGCAATCGCCGTGTTGATGGAGTCCGCATCCAGGAGATCGCCTTCGCGGAATTCCAAATTGAGTCCGGCAAGATGGTTGCGCGGGCTTGATTTGCGCACCAGCGCGGCAACCCGATAGCCCTCGCTGCTCAGCCTTCGAGCGACCGCCGATCCGACAAATCCGCTTGCGCCGGTTACGAGAACTTCAGCAGCCTTCATGATCTGCTCACACGGACAGCAGCACGCGCTCGTGATGACGAATTACGGCGAGCACGACGGCTCGCCACCCGGCCCGGCGGTCGTTCCATACCAACTGAATTCCGGCCCAGTTCGAGCAACATTCTGATGTCCCCATTAATCTATTTCCGAGTCTACTTTCCCCACCTGTCCTCGTCTTTGCGACAGCTCGTAACTGATAAGTCTTTGTGGCGTCCCTGACTAGCCGGTTGAGATGCGTAGGCCAGATTTTTCGGCGGAGACCAATTCGGGTGCGCGCCGACCGGTCGGGATGGCGGCGGGGCCGGCCTCGCGTGCCAGAAAGCGCCCGGAGCCGGGCGGCACTCGCAGGCTCGAGTCCTCAACGACGACGCGGCCGCGACTGAGCACCACGACCGGCCAGCCGGTCACCGTCCGGCCCTCGTAGGGTGTGTAACTGGCGCGGTCGTGCATAGCGGTGGCACCGAACGTGACCCTTCGGTTGGGATCCCAGATTGCGAGGTCGGCATCGGCCCCGACGATGATATCTCCCTTGCGCGGGTGGAGGCCGTAGATCTTGGCTGGTTCGGTCGCAGTAATCGCCACGAATTTCTCAACGCCAAGTCGCCCCTGAGTCACCATGGCGTCGAAGAGAAGCGGCAACCGCGCCTCAATGCCGGGCAATCCGTTGGGGATTTCCTTGAAATTTGGATCTGGGCCAGCATTGAGCTTGCCGGTGGCATCGAAGCGATACGGCGCATGGTCGGACGATACGGTCTGCAAATCGCCCAGTTCCAATGCTTGCCACAGGGCTGCGTGATCCGCCGCGCTTCGCAATGGTGGGCTGCAAATCCATTTTGCCCCTTCCAAGGCCGGACGATCGAGATCTTCGGCGGTCAAAAACAGATATTGCGGGCAGGTCTCGGCGTAGACCTTTAGACCTTCGCTCCGCGCGGCGCGCACTCGAGCCGCGCCCTGCGACGTCGAGACATGAAAGATCATAATCGGCTGATCGATAAATGCAGCGAGCGATATGACGCGGTTGAAAGCTTCCGCTTCGGAGATTCTTGGATGGCTGGGCGCATGATAACGCGGCGCTCGACATCCGTCGGCCAGCAATCGTTTCACCGTCCAGGCAATGATTGCGTGGTTTTCTGCGTGGACGCACACCAGCGCGCGATTTTCCCGCGCGGCACTGAGGACATCGAGCAATTGGCCGTCATCGAGCCGGATCCGATCGTATGTCATGAACACCTTGACCGAGGCATGCCCGGCCCGTACCAGCTTGGGCAAATCGTCCCGCAGCGTTGCCTCGGTCGGATCGGCAATGATCATGTGAAATGCATAGTCGATCACCGCGCCGCGACTGGCGAGGGCGTGGTAGTCTTCGACGACTTTGTCAAGGTTAAGGCCCACGTGCTGGGCGGCAAACGAAATGACGGTCGTGGTCCCGCCGAAAGCCGCCGCGGTGGTCGCGCTCTCGAAGGTATCGGCGTTGAGCAACCCTACGGCTGAGACCTGCTCGATATGCGCGTGACTGTCGATACCTCCGGGCAGGACCAGTTTGCCGCGCGCATCAATCTGCTTGCGACCGCCTGGCAGATCCCGGCCGATCGCGACAATGGTCCCGGCTTTAACCGCAATGTCGGCGACGAACGTTGCAGTGGCGGTCGCGACCGTCCCGCCGCGCACCACAAGATCGTAATGATTGGTAGACATGGAATGGTCTCCGGCGCTAACTCACAGCGATATCACGTTCGCAGGACTCATGGGCATGGCTCATCCAGCGGATATTCTCGTCATCAATCCGAACTCGAACGCAGCGATCACGGCGGCCATTGATGCGGCGCTGGCGCCGCTGCGCTTCGCCGACGGGGCGAGGATTCGCTGCACCACCCTGGCGGAAGGTCCCTTCGGCATCGAAAGTCAACGGGACGTCGAACACGTGGTGCTGCCCCTGCGACGATTGGTCGAGACCGACAATGGGGCTGACGCCTTTGTGATCGCCTGTTTCAGCGACCCCGGCCTGCAGGTTTGCCGCGAGGGCACGCCTCGCCCGGTGTTTGGCATCGCCGAATGCGCGGTGCTGACGGCGCTCGCCCGTGGCGATCGGTTTGGCATCATCGCGCTTGCGGCCCAGTCGATTGGGCGTCACCACCGATATCTTCGTGCGATGGGATTGACGGATCGGCTCGCCGGCGAGCGTCCCCTCAACATGAGCGTCGCCGAGACCGCATCGGGTGAAGGCACGCTCGCTCGCATGGTCGAAGTCGGCCATGCGCTCATCGAACAAGATGGAGCCAACGTGATCGTAACAGGCTGTGCCGGGATGGCGCGTCATCGGCGGCCACTTGAGGAGACGCTTGGCGTACCGGTGATCGACCCGACCCAGGCTGCTGTTGCGATGGCAATCGGCACCGTGCAGGTACGGAACGTCTGATCGATTCGCCGGCCGAGTTGCCGAACGGTCGTTTCGGGTTTGCCGGCATCGTGACGGCTGGCAGCGCGTCTGATCAGATAAACGGTAACCATGACCGGTGGATCCTGACTGAGGACATGGCGCCCGGTTGACCGGGAGGAACGCTGATGCCACGGTCCGGGCCGGTTCGCGGCAACCATCCGGCTGCCCCGGTGCGCGGCATTCGTGGCGCGGCCGGAATGTCAGACACATCAGACACCGGGGGGCGCAACGACGCCAGTTTGGCGGGTGATCAGGCCGTAATGTTCGATGCGCCGATGGCGCGCAAAGTCGAATATGGTCTCTTTGCCGAAGGTCGTCGCATCGAGATCGCAGCTGTGTACGACCAACTCGTCGTTCTCCGTTTTCGACTCGGCCACGATCTCGCCGTCCGGATTGACGATCACCGTACCGGCCATGCAATGATGGCCGTCCTCCCACCCGGCCTTGGCGACGGCTACCACCCATGTTGCATTCTGATAGGCGCCAGCCTGCAGCGAGAGCTTGTGGTGGAACATTCGCTGCGTTAAGCCCTCGTCGCCCCTCTGCGAGTTCACCGACGGCGTGTTGAAGCCGAGGACGACCATCTCGACACCCTGCAGACCCATCACGCGGAAGGTCTCGGGCCAGCGCCGATCGTTACAGATGCACATGCCGAGCACGCCATCGAGCATACGCCAAACCGGGAAGCCCAGGTCACCGGGCTCGAAATAACGCTTCTCAAGATGCTGGTGCGTGCGTTGCGGGTCGTATTCAGCATGGCCGGGCAAATGGACTTTACGGTATTTGCCGACAATGGCACCCGCCCTGTCGACCAGGATCGAGGTGTTGAAGTGATGTCCGTCCGGGGTGATCTCGGCATAGCCGAAGCTCATCGCTAGCTGAAAATTGCTCGCCTGTTCGAACAGCGGACGGGTAATGGGATTTGGCATTTCGCGCTCGAACCAGACCTCCGCCTCGCGTCGATCTTCGTGGTACCAGCGTGGGAAGAAGGTCGTCAGTGCGAGTTCGGGGTAGACGATCAGATCGCAGCCCTGTGCCTTCGCTTCTCGCATGAGATCGAGCATGCGGGCGACCACCACCGGTCGCGGATCGGATTTCTGGATGGGGCCCAGCTGAGCCCCAGCAACCTTCACCTCACGCATCATGACTCTCCATTTTGTTGGTCTCCGCGCGGGTCAACCGCCGAGGCGATGCTCGAGCCGGCTCACCAGGCGAACGACCGGCCAGAGCAAGATGAGGTAAATGGCGCCGGCGAGCACGATGGGCGATGGATTGTAGGTCAGCGACCGCGCCATATCGGCGGCGTATAACATCTCGGGCAACGCAACGGCACTTGCAAGCGATGTGAGCTTGACCACCTCGATAGTATTCGAAACGAGATCGGGCAGCACGTTGCGGACGGCCTGCGGGATGACGACACTGGTCATCGCCTGCCATCCGGTAAGGCCGGTCGAACGCGCGGCTTCCCATTGTCCATACCCTACACTCTCAAACCCGGCTCGATAAATCTCACCGTAATAGGCTGACGTATTGAGGAAGAACGCAACGCAGACCGAGGCAAATGGCGAGAGCCGCAAGCCTGCGAATGGCAGACCGGCGTGGACGAAGATAAGCAACACGAGCGGCGGCATGGCGCGCAGAATATCGATCAACGCGGCGGCCCCCCAACGCACCCAGGCGGCGCGCGAGCGGCCGACCAATGCCACCGCCAACCCGCCGGCGAGTCCGAGTGGCACCACCGCCAGACAGACAAGCAGCGTCATGCCAAGACCTCGAACGATCAACGGGGCTGCTTCACTCATGATTTGCAGGTTGAAGAACTGCGTCAGAAGTGCGCCCATCAGGCACGTCTCCAGGCAAACCGCGTCTCGATCCAACGCCCCGCGATCACCACCGGCAAAAACAGCACCAGATAAGCGACGGCCCCCATCACCAAGGGCGTAGCATTGCCGGAAAAGCTCTCCGCGGTCGTTGCCTGATTGAGGATTTCCGGCACGCCGATGACGGTTCCGAGTGCCGTATTCTTGGTGATGGCGATCGTCCGGTTGGTGAGCGGCGGCACCGCAAGCCGCGCGGCCTGCGGGAGAACGACGTAGAACAGGGTCTGGCCGAAGCTGAGCCCGGTGGAGCGTCCGGCCTCCCATTGCGCCTTGCGAACCGACAGAATGCCTGCCCAGAATATTTCTTCGGCGAAGGCCGCAAGGACCAGCGAGAGCACGAGCCACAGCACGGCGAAGCTCGGCAGGCTGACCCCCACATTGGGAAGCCCGAAATACACGATGAGGATAAGCACGAGCGGCGGCAGCGCGCGCGCCATATCGACAAACACCACGATCGGCGCATTGAGCACGCGCAGACCACAACTACGTAGCAGCGCCAACCCCAAGCCGAGCGCAATGCCGGTAACGACCACGCAGCCGGCAATCTCTATGGTCACCAGCATGCCCTGAAGTATGTCCGGCAGATAGCGCAGGATGAGATCAGGTTTAAAGAACGTCTCGATGAAAAGCGCCCGGCTGCCCATATGTCTCTCGAGCGCTCCTACCGCGCGATTTCAGAAAGGAATGCGCGGGCTCGCGGACTCGCATCAGGGCCAAAAATCCTTGCTGGTGGCCCCTGGTCGATCACCATCCCGGCCTCCATGAATACCACCCGGTGGGCGGCGTCTCGCGCAAAGCGTATCTCGTGACTGACAACGACCATCGTCATGCCGCAGGCTTGGAGGTCGCGCATGACCGCGAGCACGCTGCCCGAAAGTTCCGGATCGAGTGCCGAGGTCGGCTCGTCGAAAAGCATGATCTTGGGCTCGAGGGCGATTGCGCGAGCGATGGCGACGCGCTGCTGCTGGCCGCCCGAAAGCTCGTTGGGATAAGCGGATGCTCTGTTCTTGAGCCCGACGCGGTCGAGCGCGGCAAGCCCGATGGTCTGAGCCTGTGACGGGCTGTGGCGGAGCACCTTGCGCAAAGCCAGCGTCACATTGCCCAATGCGGTCATGTGGGGATAGAGGTTGAACGCCTGAAACACCATGCCGATGTGGCGGCGCGTTGCATTGATATCGGTCGCCGGATCAAGCAGGTCGACCCCGTCGACGAAGATCGAGCCTTCGCTCGGCTCTTCTAGGCGGTTGAGGCAGCGCAGAAAGGTGCTCTTGCCGGACCCGGAAGGACCCATGATAAACACCAGTTCCTGCGGCTCGACGCGGAGGTCGATACCTTTGAGGACTTCCGATGCACCAAAGGATTTGCGCAAGCCCCGAACATCGAGGATTGCTCTTTGCGGCGACATCTCGTCCTCCAGCGACGGACGGGATTGTCTCACCACGAGATCGTCAAGAACAGGACAACGGGTGTTCGGTCGGATCATAGCCCGGCATGCCTGGCACGCCGAAGCCAGGAAAAATCGTCGCCGCCGCCGATCCGGGAGCAGGTTTGGTGCCGAACCACTTTTCGTGCATCGCTGCCAGGGCTCCGTCACTCTTCATGCATTCAATCGCCAAGTCGAGTTTGTTGCGCAACTCTATATTGTCCTTGCGGACGGGCGCCGCCCATACCAGACCTGTTGAATGGAGATAGGATAGCTTGATCGCTGGATTGTTCTTGACCGCCCAGACCGCAACCGTGTTGCCGGCCACATTAGCAGCCGCCCGACCTGAGATGACTGCCTGGATCGCGTCGGTATTGGTGCCGAACGACTCGATGGTCCATCCGATCTTCTCGGCAAGCTCACGGGCCCACGAGTCGTAGGCAGACCCCTTGTTTACAGCGATCATCTTGCCCTTGAGGTCCTCGAGTCTGGTGATGTCGGCGGCGTCTTTTGCAATGACGAACTGGAAGTCAGTATTGAGATAACCCTCGGTGAACAACAGGTTCTCGGCGCGCTCCTTGGTCACCGTGACAGGTGCGGCGATAAAATCATAGGTGCCCGCCTGCAATCCCGGCAGAAGACCTGCGAATTGTGTAGCATCAATGGTGATCTTTCGATGCAGCCGCTTGGCAATCTCGTCGGCAAGATCGACGTTGAAACCCTGAATGCCACCCGACAGGTTCGGCATCGCGTGCGGCGCGAAAGTGCCGTCCACTCCGGTCTTGAGAGGTGCTTCCTGCCCGAACGCACAGGTTACCGCGAGGAGCGCGATTGCCGCGATGACGGTTCCGAGCATGAGGTCAGCTTCCCGTATTAGAAATCTGAAGAACGTTCCAACCGATGACGACGGGTCACGGGCACTACGAGTGTTTGACGTCGGTCGCTTGGTGCTTCGCGAAGTCCTGCCATCCGGGCCCACCACAATTCGCGCAGATCTATCACGGCCGAGAGGTCGTTACCTTGGCTGCTTGCCGCTCAAACACTCCGCCGAGCCTCGCCGCCACAACTGATCCCCGGCACTATTTTACCGCTCGTGCGAGTATGCCGACGTCATTTCCAGTTGGTCAATGATTTGCCTGCTTATTCCCTGGGCAGCGCTGACTGCAGATATATCTGACCCCATAGCTGCTTGAGCCTATCACGCATAGGCGGCAGGATCCGACTATCGTGTTCGGCCACCTCAGCGTTGAGTAGGACAACCGCCGGTGTGGCCGCCGCTTTACCGGTTTCTGTCCGGCCCCGGTAGAATGGTTATGAATTCGATGTCACTCGGATGCGATCATCACGCATTTTGGCGGGCGTCGCGAACGCGCGAGCTTGCCGATGGGTGCGGGGGTGCGAAAATTGACGGCGAGCCCGCCCGTCCTGCGCTGCGCTCGATCAAGGGAGAGTCTTTAAATGGCCTACGATCTCATCCTACGCGGCGGGCGCGTTATCGATCCGTCGCAAAAGCTTGACGCTGTTACCGACGTGGCCTTTGCGAACGGCAAAGTCGCTCGAATCGGCGCTGGATTGCACGGAGATGGGAACACGGATCTGCGTGATGTCTCGGGACTGATCGTCACGCCTGGGCTGATCGATCTGCACACACACGTTTACTGGGGCGGCACCTCGCTGGGCATCGATGCAGAGGACTTTTGCCGCACATCGGGGGTGACGACGGCGATCGATACCGGAAGTGCCGGGCCCGGCAATTTTGCTGGTTTCCGCCGCTACGTCATTGAACACAGCGAGGTACGCATTCTCGCATATCTGAATGTATCCTTTGCGGGCATTTTTGCCTTTGCGCCTCGGATTATGGTTGGCGAATGCGAAGAAATCCGACTGTTGGCCCCGACCGATGCCGCAGAAGTTGCAGACGCCAATCGTGACGTCATCGTCGGGATCAAGGTACGGCTCGGCGCCCACGCTTCGGGCCACTCCGGCATCGTACCGCTCGACGTTGCTCTGCAGGTGGCCGAAGAGGTCGGCCTGCCGGTGATGGCCCACATTGACGCGCCGCCACCGAGCTACGAGGAAGTGATTACCCGGTTGCGGCCGGGTGATGTGCTCACCCACGCGTTCCGGCCGTTCCCCAATTCGCCGGTCACCGCGCAAGGCACCGTGAAGAAGCCGGTGCTGGACGCTCGCCAACGTGGCGTTCTGTTTGACATTGGTCACGGCAAGGGTTCGTTTGCTTTCACGACTGCTCGAGCCATGCTGGCCAATGGCTTTTTGCCTGACACGATCTCCTCGGACGTTCACGTACTCTCGATCAACGGGCCGGCGTTCGATCTCGTTACCACCATGTCCAAATTTCTATGCCTTGGGATGTCGCTTGGTGACGTGATCGCCGCCTCAACGATCAACCCGGCGAACGCCCTGAAACGCCCCGAACTCGGCAGCCTCAAACCCGGTAGCGTCGGCGATGCCACGATCCTGTCCGTTCAAAAAGGCTGGTACGAGTATGCCGACGTGGTCGGTGAGCAGTTGATCGGCGAGCACAAGATCATCTCGCAGGGCGTGGTCATGGCGGGACGTTGGTGGCACCCCAAGTCATCAATCGGCAATTGAGCGACTCGTCCGATGGGCCGCTCGGCCGGGGCAAGCGGTGGCATGCCACTTGCTCGATCAGCCCGCGACACCCGGGTCGACCATGCGGGTACGCTCCATGACGATGGCCGGCATGGGGCTATCCAATAAATAGGCAGAACGCCGCGGATCTAGGCCGCAGAGACTTTGCGCGGTAGGCTCAGCGGCCCACCGACAACCTTGGGAGATTAAGGGTCATGGATCGCAGGACACTACTCAAAGGCATGGTCGGCGCCGGCAGCCTTGCGCTGACGAACAGGTTGGCGGCCCCTGCCTTGGCACAGGGCGCGGCGGCGCGCACGCTGCGTTTCGTGCCGCAAGCCAATCTCGCCAATTTTGACCCGATCTGGGGCACCCAATATGTGGTGCGCAATGCGTCGGCGCTGGTGTGGGACACGCTTTATGGGGTGGACGACAAGCTTGAGCCGCAACGCCAGATGGTCGAAGCCGAAGACGTTTCGTCCGATGGCCTGACCTGGACCTTCCGGCTGCGCACCGGCCTCAAATTCCATGACGGCGAACCCGTGCGGGCGAAGGATGTGGTGGCAAGTCTTGCGCGGTGGTCAGCGCGGGATCCCATGGGTCTAATGATCAAGGGTATCGAGCAGGAACTCACTGCGGTTGACGATCGCACCGTCAAGTGGGTTCTCAAGAAGCCCTATCCGAAGATGTTGTTGGCCCTTGGCAAGAACAACTCGCCAATGGCGTTTGTGATGCCGGAGCGGATCGCCCAAACAGACCCGTTCAAGCAGATCTCCGAATACGTCGGCAGTGGGCCGATGCGTTTTTTGAAGAGCGAATGGGTACCGGGCGCCAAGTCGGTGTTCGAGAAATTTGCCGATTACGTGCCGCGGCAGGAGCGCGGGTCGTGGCTGGCAGGCGGAAAGCAAATGCTGGTCGATCGAATCGAATGGATCGTGATGCCTGATCCGGCGACGGCGTCCGCTGCGCTGCAGAATGGAGAGATCGATTGGTGGGAAAATCCCATCTCCGACCTGATTCCGGTCCTGCGCAAGAATCGCAACATCATGGTCGATATCGCCGACCCGCTCGGCAATATCGGCAGCTTTCGCATGAACCACCTGTATCCGCCGTTCAACGACGCGCGGGCGCGTCGGGCCGTGCTAGCGGCCATGAGCCAGGAAGATTACATGCGGGCTCTGGTCGGTGACGATGACAGTCTCTGGAAGCCACTGCCCGGCTTCTTCACACCCGGCACTCCGCTCTATACCGAGGAGGGGGGCGAGATCTTGAAAGGTCCGCGCAATATCGACGGGGCCAAGAAACTGCTGGCAGAAAGCGGCTATTCGGGCGAGCCGATCACTTGTCTGGTGGCGCAGGACCAGCCGATTACCAAGGCGCAGGGCGACGTGACCGCCGACCTCCTCAAGCGTCTGGGCATGAACGTAGACTTCAACGCGATCGACTGGGGGACGGTTGGGGCCCGACGGGCGCAGAAGACACCGCCCGGTCAGGGTGGGTGGCACATGTTTCACACTTGGCATGCGGGTGCCGACTGCATCAGTCCCGCCCCGTATACCGCTATACGCGCCAACGGTGACAAGGCGTGGTTCGGCTGGCCGGACATCCCGCCGGTTGAGGCTGAGGTGACGGCATGGTTCGAGGCCAAGACATTGGACGAGGAGAAGGCGGCGATCCGCCGATTGAACAAGGCGGCGCTTGATTCCGTAGTATTCGCCCCAACCGGCTTCTTTCTCACCTATCAGGCCTGGCGCAAGAATGTGACCGGGGTGACCAAGGGCCCGCTGCCGGTTTTCTGGGGCGTCACCAAATCCGCGTAACGCGGGAAGATCGCGGCCATGTTCGGCTACATGGTTCGGCGCGTTGTGGCAACCATCCCGGTGATGGCGGTGGTCGCTTTGTTTGTCTTCAGCCTGCTTTACATCGCGCCGGGCGATCCCGCTGCGGTGATCGCCGGAGACCAGGCGTCGCCGGCGGATGTCGAGCGGATACGTCAGAGTCTGGGTCTTGATCAACCATTCGCGGTGCGCTTCGGCCAATGGGTTTGGCTCATCCTTCACGGCGATCTAGGCACATCGATTTTCACCAACCTGCCGGTCACCACTATGATCGCCCAGCGTTTGGAGCCGACCGTTTCGCTGATGATCATCACGCTGTGCTTTGCGGTGAGCGTCGGAGTGCCGATTGGAGTGCTTGCGGCCTGGAAGGCCGGCACCTGGATCGACCGCGTGGTCATGGCATTTGCAGTATTCGGTTTCTCGGTGCCGGTATTTGTCGTCGCTTATCTTTTGGCCTTCGTTTTTGCCTTGGAACTCGAATGGCTTCCGGTGCAGGGTTACACACCGCTGGCTCAGGGCGTGTGGCCATGGCTCGCGAATCTGATCCTGCCGGCGATTGCGCTGGGATGCGTCTATATCGCGCTGATCGCCCGCATCACCCGGGCGGCGATGCTCGAGGTGCTGCAGCAGGACTACATTCGAACGGCCCGCGCCAAGGGTATCGGGCCGCGTGGCATCTTATTCCTGCACGCCCTCAAAAATGCCTCGGTGCCGATCGTCACCGTGGTTGGCATTGGTATCGCGCTTTTGATCGGCGGGGCCGTTGTAACCGAGAGCGTTTTTGCCATCCCGGGTCTCGGCCGGCTGACCGTCGACGCGATCTTGCGGCGCGATTATCCGGTCATTCAGGGCGTGGTTTTGCTGTTCAGCTGCGTCTATGTCCTGGTCAATCTCGTGATTGATCTACTCTATACAGTTCTCGATCCCAGGATCCGCTATTGAACACCCAAGCCACCACCTCGCCGCTGCCGAGCGTTGCCGTGGCGCCCGACCTGCCTGACCTCCTTCCGGGTTTCGAACGGCCGACCGGGCTGCTTGGCGTGCTGCGACGTCACCCCATGCTCGCGCTTGGTGGTGCTCTGCTCGTCCTGATGGTGCTGATCGCCGTGCTGGCGCCTTATCTGGCGACCGTGGACCCGACTGCACTCGCGCCGGCGCGGCGCACGCGCGCACCGTCAGTCGAGCATTGGTTCGGCACCGACATGCTGGGGCGTGATATTTATTCCCGCGTGGTCTACGGCGCACGGGTATCGCTGACCGTCGGCTTCTCGGTGGCCATCCTGGCGTCCGGCGTTGGTCTTGCCGTCGGGTTGTTCTCCGGCTTTGTGCGGTGGGCAGACGCCATCATCATGCGAGTGATGGATGGCTTGATGGCGATTCCACCAATCCTCCTTGCCGTCGCCCTCATGGCCCTGACCCGCGGGAGCGTTGGCAATGTTGTCGTTGCAATTACGATTGCCGAAATCCCGCGCGTGTCGCGCCTGGTTCGTGGCGTGGTCCTGACACTGCGCGATCAGACCTATGTGGACGCCGCCGTGGCGGCCGGCACCCGCGCGCCGATGATCATTGTGCGACACATCCTGCCGAACACGCTAGCGCCCATGACGGTACAGGCGACCTATATCTGCGCCAGCGCGATGATTGTCGAAGCCATCTTGTCCTTCATTGGAGCCGGCACGCCGCCGACGATCCCGTCCTGGGGTAACATCATGGCCGAGGGCCGCTCACTCTGGCAGGTCAAACCCTTCATCGTATTTTTTCCGGCCGCGTTCCTGTCCGTCACGGTACTCGCCGTAAATCTGCTCGGCGACGGGCTGCGCGACGCACTTGATCCGCGCATGGCCAGGGAGTTCTAAGTTGACCCGCAAGCACGCGCCTCGTCAGTCCGAGCTGCAGGCCGGACCCCTCCCTGCCCGCTCGCCGTCCTTCGGCCCGTGCGGCGTCCCAAACAGACACCCGCTGAGAGCTAGCGCCCTCGGCGAGTCGGCATTCCGTCACCTTTCGAAATTCCTAGGGGGGGCAAGCGCGTTTGCCGGCTGACGCCGGTCGCCGCGTGTCTGTTTCATGGCGCTGCTCAAGGTTGAAAATCTGCAAGTGCATTTTCGCACGCCGGATGGCGTGGTTCGGGCGGTGGACGGCGTTTCGCTCCAAGTCGAGGAAGGCGAAACGCTGGCGATCGTCGGCGAGAGCGGGTGTGGAAAATCGGTGACCGCCCTGTCCATTCTGCGCCTGATCCCTGAGCCGCCTGCACGGAGCGCGGGCTCTATCCGTTTCCTGCGCCGCGAGTTGCGGCAAGTCTCGGATCGCGAGATGCGAGGCATTCGCGGCAAGGAGATCAGCATGGTCTTTCAGGAGCCCATGACGAGTCTCAACCCTGTACTGACGGTCGGGCGCCAGCTTGGCGAGACACTTCGCTTGCACGAGGGCCTCACCTGGGAGGCCGCGTTTGAACGAGCAGTGGAAATTCTGAGCCTTGTTGGCATTCCGGAACCGCGGCGGCGCCTGCGAGATTATCCCCACCAAATGTCGGGTGGCATGCGGCAGCGCGTGATGATCGCCATCGCGCTCGCGTGCAATCCGCGGCTCCTGATTGCTGACGAGCCCACCACCGCGCTCGACGTCACCATCCAGGCACAGATCCTCGATCTGATAAAGGATCTCAAGCGCCGAGTGGGGGCCGCTATTGTCCTCATCACCCACGATCTCGGCGTCGTCGCTGAGATGGCGGAGCGCGTGATGGTGATGTACGCGGGCCGTAAGGTGGAGGAGGCACCGGTGGCTAGTCTGTTCCGCTCACCGCGGCATCCTTACACGCGGGGCCTGCTTGGCGCGGTGCCCAAGCTCGGCGCGTCGATGACAGGGTCTGCCACCAGGCTCGCGGAAATTCCGGGGTTCGTCCCGAGCCTCAAGCAGCGGCAGAAGGGGTGCGTGTTCGCCGGACGCTGTCCTCTTGTCGCTGAGGTGTGCCGGGAGGTGGCGCCGGCGCTCGAGCTGAAGGCCCGGGGCCACCTTGCCGCCTGCCACTTTTCCCAGAAAGAGACGGTGGCGGCGTGAGCGCTCTGCTGGAAGTCAATGATCTCAAGAAACATTTTGCCTTGCGCGGCGGCGTGCTCGGAATCGGGACCGCGTGGGTCCATGCGGTCGACGGGGTGTCTTTCCAGCTAAAGCGCGGCGAGACATTGGCGCTGGTCGGGGAGTCGGGTTGCGGCAAGTCGACCGTCGGCCGGTCCATCCTGCGTTTGTTTGATATTACGTCAGGCCAAGTGGTCCTCGACGGACGGCGCATCGACGATCTCTCGGCCGGGGCGCTGCGACCGCTACGCCGACGCATGCAGGTGGTGTTTCAGGATCCATTCTCGAGCCTCAATCCACGCATGCGGGTTCGCGACATCCTCGCTGAGCCGATGCGGAATTTCAGGCTCGCCGGGTCTGCGGCCGAGATCGACCGGAGGGTCGGTGCGCTGGTCGACAGAGTCCGGCTGCCACACGATTGTGTGAGCCGCTGGCCACACGAATTCTCGGGCGGACAGCGCCAGCGCATCGGAATCGCGCGCGCCCTTGCGGCCGAACCCGATCTCATCGTGTGCGATGAGGCGGTGTCTGGTCTGGATGTGTCCGTCAAGGCCCAGATCGTCAATCTGTTGCAGGATCTGCAGCGCGAGCTCGGACTGGCCCTGCTTTTTATCAGTCACGATCTCGCCATTGTGGAGCATCTGACTCACCGGGTCGCCGTTATGTATCTCGGCAAGATCGTCGAAATCGGCCAGAAACGGCCAATCTTCGCGGCTCCCAGGCACCCCTATACCAAGGCCCTGCTCTCGGCCGTACCAGTGCCGGAACCCGGCGCAGTGTCCCAACGCATCATTCTCAAAGGTGACGTACCAAGCCCGGTCAATCCGCCCAAAGGGTGCCGTTTTCACACCCGCTGCCCCTACGCGTTTGATCGCTGTATGGTCGAAGAGCCGAAGTTGCGGATCTTCGCGAACGACCATTTTGCCGCATGCCATATCGACGATCTGCCAAGCGGCCCCGCCGCAACCTTGCATGCGGCTGACCACCGCGTTCCGCGCTGATCGCTCGTCTCACTTGTCTGCAACTCAGGCGCGGCCGGATCGATATTCAGCAATTCAATGAAACCCAGAGCGGGTTACGACGGATTTCCAGTCAGCTGATGGCCGAGGAAGAAGCGGAGCATCTCGCGTGTGGCGTCCGGCCCCTGCGGATCGGTATGCGACCCCTCCGCGCTGCCACCCGACCATGCATGTCCAGCTCCGTGGATCTCCCAGTGTTCAAACATCACCCGCCCGCCGGGCTCGGTGTGCACAGTACGCGTAAAGGCATGGCCGGCTGAGGCCCGTCCGTGATGCACCGTCTCTTGAAGGACTGCCCCCGCTTTCGATTGAGCGATCACATGCGCGCCGTTGCGCGGGTGCACCTTAGTGTCGCAATCGCCATGAAAGACAATGGTCGGCACGGCGGGGCCACGATCGGCAATCTGTGAGACTTGCTCCCAGCCAGCCGAACCGGGCCATTCGCCTTGCCGCATCAGGGTGAATGCCGACGGCAGATCATTGGCAACCCCGCAGGCGAGGCCCGAATGCACTCCAACGGCAGCGTACAGATCCGGGTAGGCGGCGCCCATCACGGCGGCTGCGGCCCCGCCCGCTGAAAGTCCACCCACATAGACCCGCTGCGGATCGATCGAATATTCACGCATGACCTCGCGGGTAATACCGGCAATCAACAATGGCTCGCCGCGTCCTCGCTGTTGATCGTCTGGGCGAAACCAGTTCCAGCATTTCGCTGGGTTGGCCTCGTTCGATTGTTCCGGATAGACGACGAAAAAATTCTGCTCTTCCGCGATCAGATTCATACGGGTCCCGGCAGCGAAATCGTCGGCCGACTGCGTACAGCCGTGGAGCATGACCACGAGAGGAAGCGCCTGTCCCTGATAACGGCTTGGGATAAAAAGTTTGTACACGCGGCTGCCGGCGGCATTGCGGTAGGCGCCTTCGACAAACCGCGCGCCACCCGGGACCACCTCAAAACTCGGCACGCGGAGTGGTGGAACTGATCCAATGCCCGAACGGCTTTTGAGCCGATCGAACCATAGGCGCGGTCCGTTCGTCATGTCGGGGGGCGGTGCGCTCTTAGCGCGCCATCCCGGATCTGCCGCAAGCTCACCGACCGATGAGCGCGCGGTACGACACGCTTCGTCGATGGCTTGGGCCGACATGTCAACCGAACCGAGGCCGCGTCTGATCACAGTCTGCCGGGCGTCGCGAGCGCGGCTCCGCTCTGAAGGGGCGACGCGGGGCAAATTCAGCAGCAGGGCTGTGGCTTCGGTAAGCCGACCCGCCCGAGTTAGTCGCAGGGCTTCGACCATCTTGTTGCGATCAGCCGGTTCACCCATCGAGGCGGCCTCCTAGGCTTGGGTCAAAGGATCAAAGACGTCGCGTGTCCTGGGGGCACCGCAGTCTCGCCATCGTTCACCCCATCCGGTCGGACAGGGCTGCTTTGACGGCCGGACTGGCGTGCAAGGCGCCCAAGACCGCGACCGAAGCGACCGTGGCTCGAGCGAGTTCGGGCGTGACGTCGTCGGCGATGCTGGCGAGACCCAGCACATGAATATGCAGCATCTCTCCGGCAGCCCGCGCTTTCTCGAGATCGTGCCGGGTGTAATGGCGCAAACCCAGGTCAAGGCGGTTGCGAACCGCGGACTGCTTGACCACGTCGGCGTGGCGATCGAGTTGATTACGAATAGCGGTCCGGATGAAGTCGGTGCGATTGGAGTAAAAGCCTTCGCGTACGAGGAGATCGACTTGGCCAAGATCGACATAGCCGAGGTTGATGGTGATCTTCTCTGTGTCACTCGGCCTTGGGCGCAGCGGCCGCGGGTAGTCAGACATCGAAGCACCATCCCTGTGCCATCCTGTTGGATGGTATATGGCTGGTGTTGGGGTGCCTTGCAAGAGGGTGACCGAGGATATCCACTGGCGCTCGAGAGTAGCCCGTGCCGCGGTCTCAGGATCGCACCGCTCTCTTAATTGATGGAGCGTCAGTCCTCTGTCGCCGAGTTCCATCGCGGCGACTGTCGCGGGCTCATTGCCATCGTGGCTGCGTTGAGCCCAGCCCTCGCGCCGGACTTGACCAATGCATCGGAACGCCCGGGATAGTGATCGGGCCCACCAGACGGCGCGCTTTTCCCCAGTCAGTTGTTTCGATGTTGCTATCCAGATCATTAGCGGCTTCGGGCGCCAGGGGCGGCTGCGGGTCATCGAGCCCGGCGTCGACCAGCAGCTTGGCGGTCCGGGCCAGCGACAACCGTCCCTCCGTACTCCTGCCTTGAGTGAGGCGTTGCGTTATCCCCCGTACTGCGGTCGCCGCCATAAGATACCCGGTTGCGTGGTCGAGGGCTTGCACCGGAAGAGGCACCGGGGTTGCCGCTCCGCGCCATGCCATCCCGGCGTCCGCAATTCCGGTGCTCATCTGGACCAAGCTGTCGAATCCCCGGCGCAACGCCCAAGGCCCGGACCAACCATAGGCGGAGACACACACATCGACGAGACCCGGCGATAGCTTGCGTCGAGTTGCTGGATCGAATCCGAGCCGATCGAGTGCGCCCGGCCGGTAGCCGTGTACCAGAACATCGGCGCTGGCGAGCAGTGACTCAAACGTCGACCTGTCGTCAGCCCGCCGAAGGTCAAGCCGCGCGCAACGTTTGCCGAGTGTGACCTCGGGAACGACGGCCGGCTCGTCCCATCCCGGTGGGTCAATCCTGAGCACGTCGGCCCCGAAGGCGGCGAGGAAGCGTGTAGCGACCGGGCCGGCGAGCACGCGCGTCAAATCCAGGACTCGAAGACCCGTCAGCGGACGCGCGGTCGAAATTGGCCGATCCGCAGGTTGGTTAGAATCGGCCGTCATCACGTGCACCAGTGGCTCGGCTGCGACCGCCCTTCCTTGCGGATGCCGCGTCCACTCGGGGCTCGATCGCATCTCGGCGGCGCATCCGCCCGACTCGACGATCGCCGCTTCGAGCTCCGCCTTCTTCCACCGGGTGACGGCTTGCGCCATACCGGCTTTGTCGCGATGCGAGCCGAGCACGCGTTCGGCAGCCGCGCGGTGATGCGGGGCATTTGTATGGAGTCGGATCCATCCATCGCTGGCCTGATAGTCCCCGGCGATCAAATCCCACGGCGCGGCAAGCGTCCAGTTGATTGGACGGATGGAAGTTCCGAACCAAAACGACGAAAGCCGTCGGTCAACTGTGACTGAGACGGCCTCGCCGCTGCGTTGGGCCAGCAGTTCGGCGATGGACACGCCAGCAGCGGCGATCGCGGCACTGGCGAGGTCGGTGACCCGATATGCTGCCGGTAATGCGCCCGACCCGACGAACTTCACGGCGCTGATGACATCGTCGGATCCTCCGATAGCCCTCCATACGGTTTGCGTCAAAACACCTAAGCCATCTGCCACGATCGGTCCTCTCATTACCCGCAGACCTCGGCCGCTTATCGCAGCCTGATGCCTCTTCCGCCAACCGCGCTTTGCTTCTTATCGGATGAGACAGTGAAACCCAAAGTGGCTTGGCGGAGGTATCAACTGGCTCATAGCTTGCCGGCTCAGGCCCGCCACGCGGAATTTGTGACGAAAGGACGTGACGCATGAACGTAAGAACCGCCGGCCAAATCATCGCTGCTGATGGCTCCGTTTTGTTATTTTGAGCCACGCGATATAACGCTAATTTATGGAACTTGAGGACGCCGCGATCGCCCCGGGCGCCATCGTCTGTTGCCAAGCAGTCACGCTGGCACGGTTTCGTACCCTCCCCGCGAACGACGAATGTGTCTCGCCAGATCCCGGGCTAAAGTGAAGAGACGCACGGAATCGATCACGATTGCTCTCACCCGATAATATCAAATTCGTGGGGAACCGCTGATGAAACAAAAACCAACGCGGCGATTGACCGAGCAAGGGGCGTTCCGCGCACTCTCAGCATCGATGCTGGTGTTGGGTGCATCGGCCTTGGACGTAACACCGGCAGACGCCGACGAAGGCGGCGTTAGCTTTTGGGTTTTGCAATCTCACCTGCCGAGGCGACTCCCAGTGCTACATCGCGGCCCGTGACTAGCAAATATTAATGATTAGACGTCGCGCGGGATCCAGCCGGATGATCCTCCGGAGCGCTTCGTTGAAGAGTCTCTACCGGCCCCAGTGCGACCTTTCGACTCACCGCCAAACGCCGCTGCCGGTTTCATCTGGAGGCACCGCTTAGCGCGTCATCTCGATCGCTAGCCCATCCTCCACGCGGCTCGCCCCGAGGGGCGCCTAATATAAAATGCCCCGTCCTTGTTGGTCCAATCCAAAGCCGTTGGTAAGCTTCATTGCTGGGCGGCGCGAGCCGGCGGCGCATCGGGGCCGAAGCTGGCGGCCAAGGCCACGCGAAACCGGGGAGTCACAGGTGGAAAAGCAACTGCTCGAAGCGCGGTCCGAGGGCATCGTCACGCTAAAGCTCAACCGGCCCGACCGTCTAAATGCACTATCGCCCGAAATAGTGGACGGACTGCTGGAAGCCCTGCCACGGCTTGCTAAAGATCCCCACGTCGGCGCAATCGTCTTGACTGGAGCCGGCCGTGGGTTTTGCGCCGGAGGCGACGTCAAAGGCATGGCGGAGAGATCCGACCAACGCAGCATCGAGGAAGCCGTTGCCGACTTACGTCGCAGAATGGAAATTTCCCGTCTACTCCACGAAATCCCCAAGCCGACGGTCGCCATGGTGAATGGACCCGCAGCCGGTGCGGGCCTCGCGCTGGCGCTTGCCTGTGACCTTCGCGTTGCCGGTCGATCCGCGCGCTTCGTAACTGCATTTGCAAATGTCGGTTTCTCCGGGGATTTCGGCGGCAGCTATTTCCTCTCAAGGCTTGTCGGCACCGGCAAGGCACGCGAACTTTACTACACTGGCGAGGCGCTGGACGCGACAGAGGCTTTGGCGCTCGGCATTGTCAATCGGGTCGTGCCGGACGATCAGCTTGTCGATGCGACCATGGAGCTTTGCCGAAAATTTGCCAACGGTCCGCGCATTGCGCTTGCGCTGATGAAACAGCACTTCAACTCAGCCGAAACTGGGACGCTGGCCGAACTTCTTGATTTGGAAGCACGCCACCAGATTGTTACCGGCAGAACCGACGATCATCGTGAGGCCGCTCGAGCTTTCGTCGAAAAGCGTCGGCCCGAGTTCAAAGGCCGGTAGTAGCCACTACAGCCCTCCCAGCAGAACTTCAAGAACTTGCGGCTGCACCAGCCGAAAGTCCTGTTGGAGACGCTCCAACACTCACGGATGGCGCATGTTCTCTGTCCCGCAGACCGACAATTTGGCTGCCGGCAGTTCAGACGAACCAACTCTGAGTCCTAACGAGAGCAACCTAATGACAGGAAGGAACCGGGTCATCGAAAATTTGCTCTGCTCGGCAGGGGCAGATAACAGATTACCGCGGCAGGTCAGTACAGCCCGCTTATTTTGCGGGCAACAAAAAACGCCACTTCGCTGCCCCAATTCGGGAGCCTAGTCTGCGCCGTAGATACCCATTGGAACTGAGGGTCACAGCGGTACCGACACACGAGGTTCCATTTGGAACCAACTCGACGGACCACGCATTATGGCCATCGAACAGTACTGTCGACATGGGGAACCTCCATGACACCGGAGGGATGTCGCGAGCGTGCGTCTCAGTGCGTGGCTTTGGCGAAGACGATGCGGTATTCGGCGAACAAGGTGGTGCTCCTCTCCATTGCCCGCAAGTGGCTGAAGCTCGCAAGGCGCCTGGAAGAACCAACGATCCTGCCGGTGTCAATCAGCGATCTGCCGGATGACCGGGACCTTCCACCCAGCGTGGTCTGACGGCCTCGCGGGGACTCATCTGCACTCAGTGCACAAAATTACGCCGGCAGTGGTTTGCCCTTGGTCTCGGGCAGGAACAGGGCAGCCACGACACTCGCACCATAGATCAGCGCGATCGTTGTAGCTGCGTGGCTGAAGCCGCCAAGATTGGCGATGATCCAGCCGGAGATGATCGGCCCAAGTCCTGCGATCAGCCGTGGGGCATTGAAAACGAAGCCGGCCGCGGTCGCGCGCAACCGAGTCGGGAACAATTCCGGCAACCATGCCGCCATCCAGGTGAACTGTCCACTGACGAACACGCCACTCAGGGCGGCCGCAACGAGCATGGCGGTCAAGCCCTGCGCCCACACGAACATCAGCGGTACGGTCAGGAAGGCCGCAACAACATAGAAGATCATCACTGGCTTGCGCCCGAAGACGTCAGCCAGGAAGCCGAATGCGACGAAGCCGACTACCGAAGCTCCCGTATTCGCCATGCCCGCATAGCTCGCCCACTGTTGGGCGTTGAGCCCGACCTTGGTGGCTGTCGCGCCGACATAGGGGGGAATCCAGGCACCGACTCCCCAGTAGGCCACCGTAGTGGCGAGCGACATCAGGAACGTGAGAGCTACGAGCCTGCGGACCTCACGATCGGCCATCAGATCGACGAGAGTGATGCGCGTCAGCGCAAGTTCCTCCACCGCCAGCACCGCGCCGCCGCGCTTGCGCTCAACGGCCGACCGGCGCCCGACACTGACGCGCTCCCAACGCACCGATTCGGGAATCGAGCGCCGGATCCAAAATGTCATCAGAGCAGGGAATACACCGATGATGAACATGTACCGCCACGCGCCGGGTCCCATCGTCCCTATGAACAGCCAGACGAAGGACGCCAGAAAAAATCCGATGCCAAAGCCGCACTGCATCAACCCGACGCCGCGTCCGCGTGCCTGGTCCGGCCACAGTTCCGATACGATCGCTGTCCCAGTGACCCATTCCGATCCGATGGCGACGCCAACCACAAAGCGCAGTACCGCGAACGAAACCCAGTCCCACGCTAACGCACTCACACCGGTCGTGATCGAATAGGTGAAGATCGCCAACATCATCGTCCGCTTGCGACCAAGGTAATCTGCGATCACACCGCCGATCAGCCCGCCGATGCCCCAGCCGAACAGGGTCAGGGCGATTACGGTACCGGCATAGACCGGAATCTGGCCAACCTGAGCCGGGTCGAGCAACTGGTGCAGCGCCGCGCCAATTGAGATCACGACTGCGAAAGTTTCGTAGCCGTCGAACGTCCAACCGAAATTGGCAGCGATCAATGTTCTCCACTGGCTCCTGTCGAGCGACCGGTACCAGGGCAATTGGTCTACGATCTCAGCCGGTGTCATGGTGCAATTCCCTCAAATATTCAAATTGCGTCTCAAGACCGACGTCGTGCGCAACGCGAAATTGTCGCGATGATACACACATCGCGAATAACAATCGTTTGTTTCGGTAGCTGTTTTGGTGGAAATGTCCGTTTAAGCCCATGGATTGCGTTAAGTTACCACCTTGGCGGATGGATAATTTCAGACCAATACACGATCTATCGCGGTTGTTGTCATCAGGCCGACAGCATAGATGGCCGTATACCCGACAATCACGCTGTAATGCTCCCGGAGATAGTCAGGCATTCGAGGAATATCGGTCATACGAGCCATCCAGCCGATCAGCTTGACGCCGGAATGACCCGCTATTTGTAACCGCTTTCGTTTGTTGGTAGCTCGTCTTTCATTAGTAGAATCCCGAGCGCCAGATAATAAGCGATGGCAAACGGCGACGCAAATGCGACGATATGAGCTGCGATGGATACTTGATGCGACTGAAACGTTGGCCGGCATAAATTTGCATCTGGTCCAATAGTCTCTGTTGATAGCAGCCGGCGATCGATGCGGCCGAGTCCTAGCCTCTCACCGTACTCCAAACGTACGACCAATCTCCCGGGAGCAAATGGCGCCCGTGAGTGCGATTACGAGGGGCACCAATCACCGCTCGGGAGAAGCACGCGACAAGAACAGCAGCGATCATAGAGACACACTCGGGACGCTCGTCGCCCTGCCTCAAGAGCGCACATGCACCCGGGTCACAGGGCGCGTCCTGCCAAGCCGTGCAGGTGACCGCGCCGGCCGGCTCAGATTGGCGGACCGCTCATCGAGATCTCAATTGCCGCTCAGAGCAGCGAACCCCGATGGGTGGCCGCGTCATGGCCTCTGGTTGAGCCTTCGGCACGCTAGACAGATCTTGCGACGTAAGTCATTCATGTCCCATCAGATGGTCTATGGAGAGCGGTCCCGCCAGTACTGATCCAGAGGACACGGCTCGCGAGCGCATCGAGGCAAGGGCAATTTTGCACAAGAGGATTGCGATGCTTTTCTCCCTTGATCAGCTGGCCGAGGCGATTGCGGTGGTACGAACCTTCGTGCCGCCGACACCGGCTTATTCCTGGCCGTTGTTGCGCAGGCGAACCGGCGTCGAAGTCATCGTGAAGCATGAGAACCACACCCCAACGGGCGCTTTCAAAGTACGGGGCGGGCTTGTCTATCTCGACGCCTTTCGGCGCTCGCAGGGTTTGCCGGCAGGCTTGGTTTCCGCAACGCGGGGCAATCATGGGCAGTCAGTGGCCGTCGCCGCTGCAAGCCAAGGCATTCCAGCGGTTCTCGTCGTGCCCAGGGGCAACTCTGCTGAAAAAAACGCGGCGATGGAGGGCTTTGGCGCGGAACTCATCGTCGCGGGGAACGACTATGACGAAAGCCGTCAGGTTGCCGACGCAATCGCCGGGGAACGCGGTTATCACCTCATGCCGGCTTTCGCTCCGGCGATCGTGACGGGGGTAGCGACCTACGCGTACGAACTGTTTCAGGCGTTCGCGGACCTCGCCATCGTCTATGTACCGATCGGTATGGGTTCCGGCATCTGCGGGCTCATTACCGTACGTGATCTCCTGGGCCTGGACACCGAGATTGTCGGCGTCGTAGCCGAACGAGCGCCGGCTTTTGCCCTCTCCTTCGAGGCCGGTCATCCTGTAGCCACCGACTCTGCCCGCACCTTTGCCGACGGGATGGCCTGCCGAAGCCCGCAGCCAGAACCGCTGGAGATCATCAAGGCCGGTGCGGCGCGCATTCTGCGCCTGCGCGAAGAGGAAATCGCAGAGGCGGTCCGGATCTATCATGCGGATACCCACAATGTGGCGGAGGGAGCCGGCGCGGCGGCTCTTGCCGGACTCGTGCGCGAACATCAGCGCTATGAGGGCAAGAAAGCCGCCGTCATCCTGACCGGTAGCAATATTGATGCACCTGCTCTCGCCCAGATTCTAATCGGACACACACCCGTCGCATGAGAGATCTTGGCGGGCAGGGCCTCGGCTGACCAAAGCGGGCCTGCTGCCGATCAAACGAATTGCCGGCGCCGTGCTGCTTGCTGACGAACATGCATGACGCGCCAGAATCATTGACCGGTATATCGAGCCAGTGCGGGCGGCCCGCCGCTGGCCAGCCCCGAATCTCAACGCGGCCGGACATCGGCCGGCGCAAGCGAACTCTTCTAACGATGTTTTTGCCGCTGCTCCGGGTCTTGGCGGTTCCACACAATGTTGGGATATGCCGCACGCTGCCACTACTTTGTCATTCCGCACCGGCCTCGTCATATTCGTCGTGGCGCCGCACCCAATCCATCAGGTTATGGTGGGGACCGGTCTCATTGCGGCCGCGCGGTGTAAGGTCGAGTACCATGTACGTGGTGAGCAATTCTTCATCGCCGCGTGCGTAGCTCGAATAGGTATGAAAGATATGTCCGGCTTCATCCTTGCAGAAGACGCTCAGTCCAGAGAGCTCCTCCATTGAGATTTTCATCATTTGATAGTTGTAGAATACCTCGCCGTTGGCGAGATCCTTCGGGCTGAAGGACACATGAAAATCGTAGTTGAAGTCGCTGCCGTAGGACGACACCCACTTGAAGCGCCATCCCATGCGCTTCTGATAGGCAGCGATCTCAGACAGCGGCGCACGCGAGACCGCAACCACCGAAACGTCGTGATGTTCGAGGTGAACCAGAGCCGCCTCGATGTGGTCGGCCCCGAACGAGCAGCCAACGCAGCCCGCCTGCCATCCCGGTCCGAACATGAAGTGTTTGACCACCAATTGGCTGCGCCCCTCGAAGAGGTCGCCGAGCCGTCTCTTGCCTGCTGACGTGTCGAAGACATAGTCCTTCTCGATTCGGACCCAGGGCAAGTCGCGGCGCTCGGCGCTGAGCCGATCGCGCAGCTGGGTGAACTCCTTCTCCTTGACCAGAAGCGCCCTGCGGGCGGCGATCCACGCGTCGCGTGACACGATTCGATTCTGCTGCATCCTTCGGCCTCCGCATGGCAACGGCATCGTCAACGGCTTTACGGCCATTGCACTTGACAACTGAGTTGATATCAACAGTATTGATCTATGTCAAAGCGCGCCGATGTCCGGTTCGAGTTCACGCACGAGGTGCGCGATACCTGTCTGTGTCTTCATGTGCAGCGTGCCGCGCGCGCCGTGGCGCGGCGCTTTGACGAAGCACTACGTCCACTCGGACTGACCAATGGGCAGTTCTCCCTGATGATGGCGCTCAATCGGCCGGAGCCCCCGAGCATTGGAGAGGTGTCAGCACTGCTCGCCATGGATCGCACCACCGTTACCGCCAATCTCAAACCTCTCGAGCGTCGGGGACTAGTGAAGGTGCGCATTGACGTCGCCGACAAGCGCGGCCGCCGAGTGTCGCTGACGCCGCCGGGACGGACCGTGCTGGCCGGGGCCTTTCCGGTGTGGAAGCGTGTCCAGGCGGCGACCGAACGTCTGTTGCCTCGGGCCAACCCAGATCAGCTGCGCGCTGATCTGCGGGCTCTCTCCTGACAAATCTTTCGAGGCCGGCTACCGGTCGCGATCGCAGTCAAACAGACGCTGCTCGGGTCCGTGCAGCCAGTGCCGAGTTGATCTGTTCAGCGACCGTGCAATGCCGACCCAGATCGGCATCCGAATACCCGCCAATTGTGTTGTTCACAATTTTTACTGACCAGTCGTCTAGAATCATTCAAGATAATTGGCTGGCCAACGCATCCAGCCTACCGGTTTGTTCGATGCCGCCGCCGGTTCCGTCGGCCACATGTTTGATGTTGGAATGCCAAGAATTCCATCGTGTCTGCTGATTTTGGATCCTGCGACGGGCGCCGGGGTCCGAGCCCAGTCGGTCGAGCACAACGATAACACGAAGGTGTTCGGGATCTCTCGCCGGTTGCGGGGTCAACGCCGTCGTGCGGTAGCAATCGATCGCTCGATCTGCTTAGAGCCGCGACATTTCGGTCTGATTGGCAGCCTCAACAACTTCGCTCCATAGCGCGCGCGTATGGAGGCGCGTTTGACCCGCAGACGCGCCGCTTCGCGCGGAATCGGCCGACGCCGTATTATAGTGATAGCGCTTGCCCCGCGTTGCCACTGTACGGGCGGCAGTCAATGATAAATGAACACCATCGCTTCGCCGCAGCGTTATGATGCAATGTTCGAGGGGCCCTGTGGTCGCTTGAACCTTCGCCTGAAGCGCCCAAATAATCGTGTCTGCTGATTTTGTCCGACCGGGCGTGGCATATTTGTACGTTCATGTCAGAAGACAAATGCAAGGTCGTATACGTTTTGCGTATTGAAGACAGATCGTTGGTCCGTCTGTGCCCCGACGGTGGCAACAGCCGCCATTTGTCGCGGGCTAGCCGAGATCGAGCCGGTGTCAGCGGACCGGCGCGCGTTGAGCGCGCACGTTTCCCGAGTGTGAGTCCTCACATTGGTGCTCCCACCTGCCTGTTCGATCAGATGGGCGACCCAGCCTTTCTCGAGCGGCTCGGTCTCAAAAAGACTTATCAGGCTGGGAGGCGGTGTGATGTTGCTAAAGTTTCTACCCGGACTTGTACTGAGTGGGGTAGAACGGTACCCTTGACTTGCCGTGAAGATCTCGATGACGAACGCGCCACGATCGTTGTTCTGGCTGCGCGACGGGCGCTTGTCCGGTCGAAATCAGACCTTCCGGTAAGCAGCTTTGACACCCGGCAAAGCCTTTGGGCCCTCGTGAGCGCGGCGTCGGCGGCTGCGCGGACAGACGGGCGCGGCCCCGCCGCCACTAGGATCCGTCCTCCATGACGAGGCTGTCCGGATACGTGTTGGAGACGGTTCGGCAGGACGGGGACTGCATTCTCTATCGTGCCCACCGCGGTGACGCCGCCGCGTCCGGGGTTCTCGTGGTGGCACCGGTGGCGGATC
>Ga0187783_10000184_pt1 | contig 47213 bp, 43 predicted proteins | sample 1015_SJ02_MP02_2_FD_132471 | JGI IMG/M metagenome (GOLD analysis project Ga0187783, IMG submission 132471) | Tropical peat soil microbial communities from peatlands in Department of Meta, Colombia - 1015_SJ02_MP02_20_MG | ecosystem: Environmental > Terrestrial > Soil > Wetlands > Peat | place... | reverse complement strand
GTGCACGGCCACGATCGATTCCCGTCTTCCGATTCGGCGGTACACGAGCCGCTGCATCAGCTTGTCCCCCTGCACGTCTAGCCGGACGTCCGTCCCCGGCTGACTCACGCAATGCGTCAGCTGTCCGTTGCAGAGATAGTGATACGGAGCGACCCGGATCTTGAGAGGGCCTTCGACCTTCGTGTTCAACGAGTTGTTCCAGTCGACGTGAACCTTCCAGGCGTAAATGCCGTCGTCCTCGAACACCTTCTTCAGCTGTGTTCCGCCGGCTGCCATCATGATGTTGGGCGCTCCTCGGGGAGGAACGTTCTGGCCATCGATATCCGCGTTGTTCAGGAAATTAACACCGTCGATCACCAAGCACTGTTCGGTGGCAGGCTGGCCGGCAAGCATTTTGTTTCGATCGGCAATACAAACGTGCTTTTGAATCACCGTATCGCCCGTGCTCGTCGGAAGGTAATAGCCGTCGGGCCAAACTGCCGGCCGCGGGTAATCGGGAAACAGTGTCCGCTCAAAGGCGTAGCGATAGTATGTCCCGAGTGGATCAGGGCCCGTGCTGACCGCGTAGCACATCCCGAATGTTCCCTTGGGAGTTTCGACCGCTTCGCCGGGTCTCACGCCCGGACGTCGGATGCGCACCGGCGGGGTCGGAGGCGCTGGATTTGCGGGCGGCGCAGTTGGCGGTCCGGGAGAGGCAGCTTGGCCCGCTTTCGCGATCTGTCCGGGAGGTGCTAATGCGGCCGCCCCGGTTTCGACGTTTTTCCCCGACTCCTCGGGCCGGAGCGGGGAGAACAGCGGCATGACAATCAACCAGCGTCCGGCAAGCTGGTCGTAGCGCACGACGGCATCTCCGTTCAGGTGGGCCTCGCAAGGGCCTCCGAACCCGGTAAAGATCGCGTTTGTCGCCACCGGTCCGTACAGCACCTTGCCGCTCTCCTGATATTTCTCGCCCTTCTTCGTGTATACGGCAAGCCGCACGTTGACGATCTGCACGATGTGGTTTGGGCCGACGGCGAGACTATTGTCGGAAGGATTGCGAAAACTTGTGGTTCCCTGGGGTCCCTCAAATCCAGAACCGAGCCCATCGAAGCTCTCCGCCGTGGGGACCGCCGCCCGTTTGCCCGGCGAGGTCTGCTCGATGGCGGCTGCCGCAGAAGGAATTTCGGGAGGGGTCGCGGTGTCGCTGTCCTTTTCTTGCTCGGCCCCGGCAGGCGGTGGAGAAGTTCCGCAGTCGGCGACTTCGCACGAAGCGGCCTTCCCTAAAGCAGCAGACTCGGCCAGCAAGGCAAGTGGCGGGGAGATATCGAAGCGGATGGCAGGATGAACAACGGCCCCGCTGCCGGCCGGCCCAGGGCCCGATCGTTCACCGGCTGTGTTCGCCCCCAGGGCTAGGAAAAGCCCTGCCAGAACCGTTCCAGTGAGCACAAACTTCGGCCATCGACGCGAGAAAGTCATGAGCGAGCCTCCGCGGCACGGGCGAGATTATAAAGTATGCAGAGCTTTTTTCGCATCTCGTTTGCCGGCTTGGCCGTGCGAAGGGAATGCTATCGAGAGAACGGATACATCAGCCAGGCGATCCCGATGCTCACCAGCACGAACAGAACGAATGACCACAGCACGTATCGAATTCGACCCACCGCGCTGCGGCGGACGATCGAGCCGATCGCGACCGACACGAACAACGCGAAGATCAGCAGGGACCCAAAGTGACCGAGGGGAGCGCAGGGCATGTTCGGCATGTTCAGCATCTTCTGCGGCGCGCAATCTCGTAGGCGTCGCAAATGCCGAGCGCGTTGACGATTCCCGCAGCCGCGATGAACCGTGTGCCGTAATCACCCATCGCGCGCGAAACATCTGGCCCCGCCGACTCGAAAAATCGCGACAACCAGTAAAACAGCCCTGAACCGGCGTCCGCCAAAAACCCCAACGTGCCGAACGGGTCCGGCGAATGGGCCGCAAACACATTGCCGCGCATCAAACAGCCGCTTACCGCAAGCCCTCCGACCGCGGCAAAGAACACTGCCGCACGAATCAGGCGCCGCTCGAGCAGGTGCCCAAGCCCGGGAACGGCCCAAGCCAGAATGACGATGAAGGCTGCAAATGCCGCTCGACCCAGGCGAGTGACCGGCGTGGCCGTTCGGCTCCTTCCCTCTGAGGCCGTGGCGACAAGATCGTTCGACGGAGGCCCTTCCCGAACGGGGGCTTCAACGGTCCCCATGGGCAGCGTTTCCCCGCGACTTGCTTCGCTTCCGGCCATGCCTATCCGATCATGCCAGTAGAGGAAGGATCCCTTCCTGAATTGCCCCGGTGACGCGGGCTTCCTTCTCACCGACATAGACGTTCACTTCGCTGCGCACCCCGAACTCCGGGAGATAAATTCCCGGTTCAATCGAAAAACATGTGTGCGGCACGATCTGTCGGTCGTCCTGCGTCTCGTATCCATCCATGTTGGCTCCGTTGCCGTGGACTTGCTGGCCGATGCTGTGCCCGGTGCGGTGAACGAAATACTTCCCATACCCCGCTTTGTGAATCGTCTGGCGTGTGACGCGATCGACTTCCCAGCCGTGAATCTCGCGCCCCTTGGCGATTGACTCCTTCACAAACTGGACGGCATTGTCCCGGGCCTCCCGCACAATGCGAAAGATTTTCGCGTAGGCATCGGGAACGCGGGGGCCGAGATAGCCCATCCAGGTGATGTCGTAAAAGACGCTGCCCGGGCGGTTCCATTTGCCGAATACGTCCAGCAGAAGTAAATCGCCGGCGCGAATCGGGAGCGCACCACGAGGACCCGGCTCATAATGCGGATTGCCATTGTTCGGCTCGACGGCGACAATGGGCGGCTCATCAACGTTTACATCCTGGGCGCGAAACTGTTCGACCATCCATTGCTGCAGCTCGAATTCGTTGACCGGCTGCCCTTCGCGGACAAAGTCAGCCGCTCGGGCAAAGGCCTCGCGAGTCACGCGGTCGATCAGCCTTCCCACCGACAAGTGCGACTCGAGCTGCTCGGGAGACCAGCTCGCTTCAAACTTCTGCACGAGATCGGCCGAACTCACGACCTTCTTCTTCAGCTTGCGAATCAGCTCGATGGTCCCCGCATCCACTAACCCGATATAGGGAATGTTGTTTTCCGGAGAGTACTGCATGGCGATCTTCTTCGACCCGCTCAGCACCTTCGGCAGCAGTCTGTGTAACTCCTCCCAGCCGGAATAGACGAACTTTCTGCCCGGAACCGCATCGAGCGCACCTTGCTCGATGCGATGGACGAGTTTGCGCGGCTCGCCCCTTGCGGGCACGAAATAGAACCACCTTCGCGTGGCCATGCCGTTGCCCAGGCCGAGAACGTGCGCGGCAATCGGATCGCGGTGGTGATGGTCGTAGAACAGCCAGCCATCCATCTTTCTCGCGCGGAGTTCACTTTGAATTTCGGAGATATTGGCCATCAACGGCTCGCTTTCTGTGGCCACGGCTAGCGAGATTCCCGCGACCCCCATGCGCTTGGAGAGCCCCTGTCACCTGCGAGGATTCTAACAGCCGGCATCGGCACATTCAAAACTCCCCCCAGTCCCCGGAGGGGTCAAGTGGATTTCCGCCGCCACATGTGCCCGACGCTCTCCATCGTCGTGAGCAAGCTACCAATCGACCGAGCGATGGCCGACTGCAACCGTGCCGGATTCCTGATATATTCGGCCCTACCCCTGCGTACCAGGAAGTGGGCCCGAACCAGATGGATGCCATTGCGCTTGAAAACGTGACCAAGTCGTACGATTCCGTCACCGCGGTTGACCAAGTCACCCTGCGCGTCCGACCGGGAGCGGTTCTTGGCCTTCTCGGGCCCAACGGCGCCGGAAAGACCACAACGATCCGCATGATCATGAATATCCTTGTGCCGGATCGCGGCACGATCCAGGTGCTGGGCCAGCCCGTCACCGACGGCACGCGCGAGCACATCGGCTACCTCCCGGAGGAACGCGGCCTCTACCCTCGCATGAAGGTTCGCGAGATCATTGTCTTTGTCGCCGCACTTCACGGCTTGAGCCAGGCCGACGCAGGACGTCGGGCCGCGGAATGGCTTGAGCGTCTCGGCCTCGGCGAGTGGGCCGACAAGAAATTAGTCGATCTCTCGAAAGGCATGCAGCAGAAGGTGCAGTTCATCACGGCGGTGATTCACAGGCCTCCGCTCCTGATTCTTGATGAGCCGTTTTCCGGGCTCGACCCGGTGAACGCAACCACGATTCAGGAGATCATCCTCGAGATGCGGAACAACGGCTCGACGGTCGTGCTCTCGACGCACCGCATGGAGCAGGTCGAACGGCTCTGCGATTCCATTTGCCTGATCAACCATGGACGCAATGTTCTTGACGGCGAACTTCGTGCCATTAAACAGTCCTACGGCAAGAACACACTTCAAGTTGAGTTCAGCGGCAGCGACGAGTTCCTGAAGCATCCCGGAATCGCGCAGGTCACTCGCCTCACCTCCGGTGCCGAGGCCAAGCTCAAGCCCGGCGCCGATCCGCAGGACATCCTGCGAGCCGCTGTCAACGAGCGGACCCGGATCACACGATTCGAACTGCTCGAACCCTCGCTGAGCGAAATTTTCATCGATCGGACCACCCGCGGGTAAAGCGGTCCGCATCATCCAAGGTGAGTGCTGGAAGGCTGTCGGTCGCGGAATCCGTCGGTCGGCGGCGCCAGAGCTTCCGCGATCGGGGCTCGCTAGCCGCGCGGCCCAAACAATGCGGTGCCGAGGCGAATCTCCGTGGCACCCTCTTCTACGGCCACCTCAAAATCGTGGCTCATACCCATCGACAGCACGGGCAATTTGCGGCCGAGGCGCCGGGCCGTGGCATCGCGCAGTTCGCCTAATTTTCGAAAATAAGGACGGAGTTCGACCGCATCGTCGATCGGCGGCGGAATCGTCAGCAAGCCCACTAGGTCGAGATGAGCCAGGGGGCCCACGGCCGCGGCGAGCGACGGCAAATCCCTTTCGGTGACACCGCTCTTGGTCGGCTCCTCGCCGAGCCTCACCTCAATCAGCACGGGCAAACTCTTGCCTTCGGCGGCCGCAGCCGCGTCGAGGCGCTTTGCGAGCGCGAGGTCGTCCAGGGTATCTACGCGGTGAAAAAGATAGGCCGCGCGTCGCGCCTTGTTGCTTTGCAGATGTCCAACGAGATGCCAGACGGCATCCAGGCTGGCCAATGCGGCCCGCTTCGACTCCCATTCCTGGACACGATTCTCGCCGAAATGCCGTAGCCCCGCCTCGTACGCCGTGCGAATCGTTTCGGCCGAGAACGTCTTCGAGACGGCAACGATCGTGACTTCGCCTGCACGGCGCCCGACGCGCTCGGCAGCGCGCGCAACCCGTTCCAGCACGCCCTGGAGGTTCTGAGCGATTTTTGTCCGATCAACCATGCGCGCGATTCTAGCACGCGCATCACGGCCCGAGATGGAAGCTCGGCGCGCGGCATTCCATTTCTGTCGCGAAGGACGCGGGCTCGTATGGGGATGACCCGAATGCCCAAAGCGAGCAACCGGTTCGATGCGCCTTTCGCTCATGACGACCGATGAGACGAGCGACGCGCTCGAAGCGCAGCGTATGTTAGACTGACCCGTTCGCCATGCCTCCCGGCGGAAAACTGATCGCCTTCGAAGGAATCGACGGCTCCGGAAAGCGAACGCAGATGGAGATGCTCGCGCGCGCCCTCGATGGCCGAGGGATCCCCGTTGCACGGATCAGTTTCCCGCGATACGAGGGATTCTTCGGCCAAATGGTCGGGCGGTTCCTCAATGGGGAATTCGGCTCACTTAAAACCGTCGACCCGCACTTCTCGGCCCTGCTTTATGCCGGAGATCGTCTGGAAGCAAAGCCGGAGATACGAGCCGCTCTCGAGGGCGGCAAAATCGTGCTGGCCGACCGCTATGTTGGATCGAATCTCGCGCACCAAGGCGCCCGGGTCCTCAAAGCCCGCCGGCGGGAATTCCTCGAGTGGCTCGAGCGGCTCGAATACCGGATTTACAACTTGCCCAGGGAGGATCGGATCATCTACCTGCGGGTGCCCGCGGCGGAGGCGCAACGGCTGGTGACGAAGAAGCCGGCGCGCGAGTACACGCGAAGACGCCGCGACCTGCAGGAATCAAATCTCGCGCACCTTAAAGCGGCCTCGGAAGTGTACGACCATCTGTCGGAAGGACCGCGCTGGGCTCGCATCGAGTGCGCGACTCAGGCGCGTGATTGCTACAGCCGCGCGGTGCCGGCGGTAACCGGGCCAGGGGTCTCCCGGGCCGGAAATCATCGCTCGATCGCCTTGCGCTCCGCCGAGGAAATCCACCTGGATGTGCTCGCGGCGATTCGGGCTCCGCTGGGCGATTTCGCTTTGCTGAAAGGGTGAACCGGATGGGTTTCGCAGAATTTGTGGGCAACGAACGGATCGCCCGTGCGCTCCAGGGCATGCTTCGCCGCGAACGCGTTCCGAGTGCGTTGCTCTTCACCGGCGCGCGGGGAATCGGCAAGCTCACGCTGGCCAGAATGTTCGCCCAAGCCGCCAATTGCGAGCGCTTGAAGGAGGACTTCTGCGGCGAGTGCGCCGCTTGTGTCCGGATCGCGCGCCTCAGCGACCCGAAGCCGCTCGTCGATGCGGCTCTCGCCGAGCGCGGTGAGAGCGCGGATGCGGCGGTCATCGAGCGCACGCCGCTGATCGTAGAGGGCAATCGCGACGTGTGGCTGATTGTTCCCGACCCCGTGCGGTTGCGTGCGCCCGTCGTGCGGCCGATGGTTCGCGTCGGGCAGTTGCGGGCGGTGCAGCGTGCCGCCCATTTCCATCCCGAAGGGCGCCGACGCATCTTCATCCTCGATGGCGCGGACACGCTGCGGTGGTCCGACGCCGACCTTTTGCTCAAGATCCTCGAAGAACCGCCGGAAACCGCGACCCTCATCCTGCTCGCCCCCGCGCCGGGCCTGTTGCCGCAGACCGTCCGTTCGCGGTGCCTGCAATTTCACTTTGCGCCAGCCCCCCTCGGGCAGATCGAGGCCTTCTTGAAAGAGCGCACGCAGATGAAGCCCGCCGAGCGCACCCTGCGAGCCCAGCTCTCCGACGGCAGCCCCGGCGTGGCACTTGCCATCGATCCCCAGGAGTCCGCGCGCCTGCGGAGAGGAGTTCTTGCGCTGCTCGAAAGGGGCGCTGCGGGCTCGAATTACTCGGAAATCTTCGCGGCCACTGCCCAGCTCGCCAAACAGGAACGGGAATCCTTTGAAAATATTCTTGCGGTGTTCTATAGTTTGCTTACGGATCTGCTCGAACTCTCCGAGAGCCCAGAGAGCAGTTTTCTGCGCAATCCCGATCTGCGGCGCGAACTCGAGTCGCTCGCCAAGAAGGTTGGTGCGACCTGGGTTTTGCGCGCGACCCGGGGACTCGACCACCTGGAAAGCGGTCTGCGAAGAAACATTGCACGGCAACTCGGGTTGGACGCCGTTGTGGTGTCGCTGGCGTCACCGAGCCCCTGAGAGGGCCGGCGAAAACCCCCGAGAAAAAAGTTTTTCAGAATCTTGCAACCGAAAATCCACCCAAGTAGTCATAATTGGTAGCATTCCCAGCAGGAATTCAGCAAGGAGCAATCATGGTTAATCGGAAGCTGTTCCGCCCGAATCTTACGGAGGTGAAGGAGCCCTACCCCGCGCGCGCTCCGCAACAGAACGGCCCCCAGCCGGGACCCATGCCGCGCAAGAAGCCTGCCCCACCCGAGCAGACGCACGCGGAGAATTTCTATTACGTGAAGCAGATGCAAGCGCGGACTCCCGTCGCCGTGGTCCTCAACGACGGAGAAGTCTTGCGCGGGATTGTGGAGTGGTACGATCGCGATTGCATCAAGTTAACCCGCTTCGGGAACCCAAACCTGCTCGTCTACAAGCACTGCATAAAGTACCTTTATAAAGACGGCGAAGAAGCCGCGCACGGCGGCACGAACGGCCAGTAGACCATCCAGCTCGGCCCAACCCGAACGGGAAAGCCAACGGCCCTCTTGTACGACGCTTTTTCGCGGCCCTGCCATTCCCGACCCATAACGCCCTCGGCAGGAAAGCGCCGACAGCGGCGACCGTTCTGATCGAGAAGGGATGAGCGAACCGCACGTTCGCTGAAACAATCTCAAGCCCGGTTGGAGGTCGGGGAGGTCGCGGGTCTGCGCTGGCTCGCCTGCTCGTTAGGGAAGCGGCCTGGCGGCGCTCCCGGGCGATTCCCGACTGATCGTGCTCGATCTTGGCTTGCTGCAATAGGAGCGATCGACGAACCGGTCACGATCGAACGGCAGCAGCTTCGAGAAGGTCGCGGATGGTAATTTCGTCTCCCCCTCCCGGCGGGGGCAAAATTGCTGACGTGCTCGTCGCCCACGGTGCGGCGAGGGCTGAAACCAGCACCGGTCGAGTGAAACCGATTCCTGAACGGGTTACCGTTTCGCGCGAGAACGAGGGTCTACTCGTGGCGCAAGGCGACCATGGGGTCGACGCGCATAGCGCGTTGCGCGGGAATATAGCAGGCGGCAAAACCCACGATCGACAGCAGGAGGGCCACACCGATAAACGTCAGCGGGTCGTATGCCGGGATGCCATAAAGCAGCTGGCCCATCAAACGCGTGAGGGCAAGCGCAGCAGCCGCGCCGATCCCGATGCCGGCAAGCGCCAGAGCGGCCCCCTGGCCCATAATCAGGCGCAGAACGTCCAGAGGGTGCGCGCCTAGAGCCATGCGCAGCCCGATCTCGCGCGTACGCTGGCTCCAAAGATAGGAAATGACCCCGTAGGCTCCCACGGCCGAGAGCAGCAAAGCGAGCCCCGCAAAGATCCCGAGAAGAATCATGGAGAACCGCCGCGAAGCAAGTGAATCGGAGATAATGCCGTCCATGCTTTCTACATCGAAGGCCACCAGTTGACTATTATAGCGTTCGAGGGCTTGCCGAACGGCGCCCGTTTGCGCCAGTGGCGGCCCCGCCGTGCGCAGGAAGACTTGCGTGCCGCGGGATAGCAAAGAGAGGAATTGGTCGGGAATCTGGGCGATCGGCAGATAGCATTGCGCCTGAACCGGGCCGTGGCCGTTTTCGTCGAGCCCCCACTGCTTTACGTGTCCAACTACGCCGACGATTTCCGGAGAGGTGTTGAGGATGTCAAAATTCACGCGCTTGCCGATCGGATCCTGATGGCCAAAAATCAGGCGCGCGAATTCTTCGTCGATCACGACCACCTCGGGCGAATGCTCATCGTCGTTTGCCCTGAGAAACCGTCCGCGCAGCAGCGGAACGCGCATGACCTTCAAATAATCGGACTGAACGGCGTCGAATAACGTGGCTTTCATCTCCGACTCGCTCAACGGTTTGGGCTGACCGGCCAGCCAGAAGGGCAGCTCGGAATCGCTCTCCATGGGAACCGAGCCAACGTTGAGCGAAGCGTTTTCGACGCCGGGAAGACCAGCCAGGGTGCTCTGAATTGCGCGCAGGGCCTCGCGAATGGTCGCCGGCGTCGCGCCGAGGGGTTGGGGTGACGACACGCTGAGGGTGAGAACATTATGCGCATCGAAGCCCGGGTCGACACTCCACAGCTTTCCCAAGCTGCGCATCATCAGGCCTGCCCCAATCAGCAGCAGGACAGCCACAGCCATCTCGATGACAACCAAGATCCTCTGCGTGCGATGGCGCACGCCGCTTGAGCCGCGCCCTTCCTCTTTGAGCGTCTCGGCCAGGTTCGGCTGCGCGCTGCGCAGAGCGGGCACAAGCCCAAAGAGGATGCCGGTGAACATCGACACGGCGAAAGCGAAGCCGAGGACGGAGGCATCCACGCCAATCGAGTCGGCGCGAGGCAGCGCCTCGGGAATCGCTCGAATGGCAGCCTTCGTTCCCCAACCGGCCAGCAACAGGCCTAAAATTCCGCCGACCAAGGAGAGCAGACAGCTCTCGGTGAGCAGCTGGCGAATGACGCGCCCCGGACTGGCGCCCAGCGCCGCGCGGATGGCGAATTCGCGCCCGCGCCCCGTCGAACGCGCGAGAAGAAGGCTGGCTACGTTGGCACACGCAATCAGAAGCACGAAAGCGACGGCAGCAAGCAACACGAGCAGGAAGGGCCGAATGTCGCCGACTACGTTCTCCTTCAGTGGAACCAGCGTGATGCCCTGCCCCTTGTCGATATCGGGGTAGGTTTCGGCCAGATGCTGAGCGACCGAGTCCATGTCCGACTGCGCCTGGGCCAGGGTGACGCCGGGGTTGAGGCGACCGACGGCGTCCATGCCCATCCCGGTGCGACGATTGCGAAATGTGGCATCGTCCCACTGACCGATGGGAACGAAAACATCGCAGTGCGGGTGGAAATTTCCCGAATCATAGCGAAATTTTGCGGGAATCACGCCCACGATTGTGTAGGCCTTGCCATTGAGCTCGATGGACCTCGATAAGACATCGCGCGACGAGCCAAACTTTGCCTGCCACAATCCGCCGCTGATCATGACCACCGGCGGCGCGCCAACCTGATCCTCCTGGGGGTCGAACGAGCGGCCCAGGACGGGCTTGACGCCCAGGACGCGGAAGAAATTAGCCGAGACCATTTCGACCGCGACGCGCTCCGGCTCGCCCATGCCGGTGAGGTCAAAATCGTCCGCGCGGAACGCCGCCAGACCGGACAAGCTCCTGCTATCGCGGACCCAGTCAAGAAAGTTGGGATAAGAGATGGAAGAGCGCTGGAATTGCTTCGAACGGGCGTACACGGCAACCAGGTGCTCGGGGTGCTCGTAGGGCAGGGGGTTGAGCAGGACACCCTCGACAACGGAAAAAACTGCGGTGGTTGCCCCAATGCCCAGCGCAAGCGTCAGAATGGCGATCAGGGCGAAACCGGGAGATTTCGCGAGCATGCGGAGTGAGTATAGGAAGTCTTGCCGAAGTGTGCCCATCTTGGCCCCCTGGCTGGCTTTTGCCGAGCACCTCGATATACGCAATTCACGAGTCAAGAGTTCCACTCTGCCCTTGGCGTCGGTCGAGGGACCGCCTCTAGGACTCGCTCGGTTGGATAACGCAAAACTCGGTCCGTTTGCGGGGCTTGCTATACTTACAATTGGGTCATGCGAATTCTACTGTTTAGCGGCAAAGGGGGCGTGGGCAAAACCAGTCTCGCCGCGGCCACCGGCGTGCGCCTGGCCGAGCTCCATCACCGTACGCTGGTGATGAGCATTGATCCCGCGCACAGCCTGGGCGACTGTTTTGACTTGGGTGGAGACCTCTTTCATGCGAAAACCTCAGATCCCTTGCCGATTGCCGAGCGGCTCTCCATCTTCGAGCTGAATATACAAAAGGAGATCAAGCGGCACTGGCAGGAGATTTCCTCCTACGTCAGTTCCGTGCTGCGCACGACGGGAATTAGCGGCGTCGAGGCCGACGAGCTGGCCATTTTGCCGGGCATGGAAGAACTGAGCGCCATGATGTACATCAACCAGTACAGGCGCGAGCAACGCTATGACGTGATCGTACTCGACGCGGCGCCCACGGCCGAATCCCTCCGCTTTATCAGCATGCCGACCACGCTCGACTGGTACATGAAACATATCTTCCCGTTTCAGCGCAACTTGATCAAAGCCGTGCGGCCGATCGCGAACCGCGTGGCCCCCTTCGAGCTGCCGACGGACAGCTACTTCGCGAATATTCGCGACCTGTTTGGCAAGCTCGATGGCGTCGACGACCTGATGCAGGACCCCCGTACGACCAGCGTGCGGTTGGTGACGAACCCGGAGAAGATGGTGCTTCGGGAAACCGAGCGTGCCTTTGTGTACTTCTCCCTGCACGGCCTTACGGTCGACACCGTGATCGTCAACCGCGTTCTGCCCGCCGAAGTCACCGACGCCTGGTTCAACGAATGGCACACTTCGCAGGAGCAAATTCTGAAGGAGACAGAGGAGTATTTCGCGCCAGTTCCCGTCCGTCGGGTGCCATTGTTTGCGCACGAGGTCCTCGGCAAGACGCGGCTGCAGCACCTGGCCCGAGTGCTGTATCATGGGTCTGAAGATCCCTCGGCGGTGACCCGAACCGAGAAGCCTTATACGTTCGGGAAATCGGACGGGGTGTACGAGGTTCGGCTGCTCCTGCCCTTTGCGGCGAAGGGAGAGGTCGGGCTGTTCAAGAAGGGCGACGAACTTGTCGTCGAGATCGGCACGCTGCGCAGGCACATCGGGTTGCCGCGCTCGATGGCGGCCATGCATCCCTCTCGCGCGACGCTGCAGAACCGAACTTTGACGGTCGAAATGAAGGAGGGGTAAATGACGGACGAACAGGAAACCGCCGGAGGACAACCAGCAACGGCCCAGGGCTGCCTGTGCCGCGAGGTCCTCGACAACCTGAGCAAGCTCTTCGAGATTTCGCCGAACGTGCGCGTGCATCTGGCGAATTCGCGGATCGAGTTCCTGAAAGCGATCCGCGCGGCGATTGATCAGCGCATCGACCACATCTCGGCCAAGACGCAACAGGGGTCTCACATCCCCGTCGAATAATGCCGATCTGGCGCGAAAGCCGGCCGTGGCGCCTCAAATCCCGGCGAGCCTGAATATTTGTCTGTTCCCGACGCGGAAATCCTGATATCATGAAGATGCGTTTGTTGCTCTTGTATAAACCTTTTGGATTCGTTTGAAGGGGGCTGCAAGCTAAGACAGATTGCAGCCCTTTTTTTTGCGACCAGGGGCTCTCCAGCCGGCATCGGATGGGAACGGAAGCGCAAACAGCTCAATCGAAAGAAGGAAGTAAGTGAAAGAACAAGGAACAGTGAAGTGGTTCAATGCCAGCAAAGGGTTTGGGTTTATCCAGCGCCAGTCAGGCGAGGATGTCTTCGTACATTACTCGGCGATTCAGGCCGATGGATATCGCTCGCTCAACGAAGGCCAAGCGGTCGAGTTCGAAGTGACTCGCGGTCCGAAAGGCCTGCAGGCAACGAACGTAACCAGCCTCTAAATTCTTAGAGATTGACCGACCAAGGCGGGCTGCGCAGATGCGCGGCCCGCCTTTTATTTTTGGCTGACGACTCCGCGCCGGGTCGCGACACCGACGCTTCGGGGGTGCGGTGGGAGCCTGGCCGGGCTGGGCGTTCTCTACGAGCTCGGGGCCCTCCCGCCGCGTACCCACGTGCCCGATTTTCAGCTCGCGAGCGCCGCGCGAGAGCAAAACCCTGGATCTAGGACCGACGGGCCCTTCTTGCGCGCTTCTTCCCGAGCGGTGATTCGCGGTTGTTGTTCTTCCTTAGCCTGCGGCCATCTCTGCCAGCCATTTCAACGGCCCGCCAGAGGTACCAGCTGGCAACCGTGCGGTAAGGACGCCAGCGTTCGCCGAATTTTAAGAGCTCCTTCGGTTTCGGTATGCGCCGTTTGCCGTAGGTGAGCGCGAATCCCTTTTGGATGCCGTAGTCGTGAACGGGCAGAACGTCGGGCCGTCCGAGGCGAAAAATCAGGAACATCTCGACGGTCCACGCGCCGATGCCGCGCACGGAAACCAGCCGGTCGATCAGTTCCTGGTCCGACATCTTTTCGGCTTCGGCGAGCGTCGGCACAATTCCGTCCACGGTTTTCTGCGCCAGGTCCCGGGCGGCAAGGATCTTGGCCCGGGACAAGCCGGCTTTGCGCAGCGCCTGTGTCCGCGTGCGCAAAAGTTCGCCCGGAGCGGGACAGCACCCCTGCGAGCCGAGCGCCTTGACGCGCGCAAAAATGGTGGCCGCCGCTTTCCCGGAAATACTTTGATACGCGATCGCTTCCAGGAGTGATTCGTACACGCTCGAACATTCGTCGAGCTTCAAAGCGAAGTTGCCAACCTGCTTGATGAGTCCCGCGAGTCTCTCATCTGAACGCGACAGCAAGGCATGCGCCTCGACGTGGTCGAAGGGGATCGGCTGACTGGAGGTCGCGGAGTTCACCGTAATGTCTTCTGCCAAGCGGTGGGCAGATCCCCCCTCGATCAGAATTCCTCGACGGGCAAGAATTGCTCGTAGCGACCGTCAGGCATGAGGTAGACGGTCAGCAGGAGCGCCTTCTTCTCAAATTGTACGCGATAGATGCGAAACCGCATCCCTCCGCGCAGACTTTCGCGGATGCGCCGAACTTCCTTTACCGCTCCGAGCGCGCCGAGAGAGCTTGCCATATCCCGCAGGGCAGTTTCGTTGAAATAGAAATCGAGATTGCTGGTCAGGAGCGCCCGGTCGATTCTTCCCTGCGCAAGCCCCTCGACCATACTTCGCACCTGCCGCAGTTCTTCCGCTGAGGCTTCGGTCGGGTGCTGGCGGCGCTCGGGCTCAAGCAAGTAACGCGCAATCTCCTCCGCCAGGGGATCGACCAGCTCAATATCGTCCTGATTCGAGAGCACGGTTACGGCCGCGTTGCGCGTGGGGAAGATCCAATTCGTGGCCAGGAAGCCGGAAACTTCGCCGCTGTGACTTATCGCGGGTACGTTGTCGAGATCCCCCAAATGAAGGCCCAAAGCGTAATGCGTGTAGTCGCCGTCCTTCAGGCGCACTTCGCGCCGAAACTCCTCGTAGGAGGCCGGGCTGAGGATTGTCTCCTTTAGAAATGAGATGTTCCACTTTGCCAGATCGGCAGGAGTCATGCAAAGCTCGCCCGCGGCGAAATACCAACCCTTCGCTTCCCGCAGAGCCGGACGGGCCGGGCCCAACCCGTAGCGCGTGTAGGCGACCGCATCATCCGGGGTCTGGTCGACGCTGCAATCACCCGCGGAGGTCATTCCGAGAGGTTCGAAAATCTTCTCGCGCAACATGGCCATGAGCGGCTGGCCCGCAGCTTTTTCCGCGATTCGTCCGGCGAGGACATAATTCGTGTTGCTGTATTGCCATTTCGTTCCCGGGTCGAAGTCCAGCGGCTTTTTCGCCCATTTGTCGAGAATCGCTTCGGGCGTGGTCGGCTTGAGCCACTCGGGGATGTTGTAATCCTGCGGCGCGTAATCCTCGTAACCGGAGGTATGCGACAGCAGATCACGAATGGTGACCTCGTTTGCGCGTGTCAGATCGGGAAAATATTTCCCGACCCTATCGTCCAAGGAAAGTTCACCCCGCTCGGCGAGCAGCAGGACGATCGCTGCGGTGAACTGTTTGCTGATGGACCCCACCGCATAGCGTGTGTTCCGGTCGGCGGCGCGGTCGGGAGACATGGACGCTCGTCCGAAAGCACGCACATAGGACGTTTCCCCGTTCTCGACAATAGCGACGGAGATGCTGGGCACACCGCTCTCAGCCAGCATCTTCGCGATTTTGGCTTCTTCCTGGGGGCTGAGTGTTTGGCTCGCCTCCTGCGCCGCAGCGTGGCAAACTCCCGCCGCGAAGGCGAGTACAACGAACGCGCCCAGGCGTACCGGATTGCGCCGCTTGCTCAGAGCGCCGCGCTCGCCCGTCCGCCTTGAGCCTCTCGTGTACGGGTACCGCTTCATTCGTTTTGAGTGAGCAGAGCCTTCAACCGTTCCCAGGCCTGCTGGCGGGCTTTCGCGTTCGCCGGGGTCGTGTCGGGCGCTTCGCCCGCACGCATAAAGCCGTGCCCGGCACCCGCATAGGTCACCGGTTCGTACCTCTTTGCAAGTGACTTCATCGCTTCGCTGGCCCCCGGTATGGTCGCATCGATGCGCTCGTCGGCACCGCCGTAAAATCCGTACACGGGGGCGTTGATCCCCTCCATAGCCTCTTTTGGCGGGGGAGGTCCATAGAAAACGAAGGCGGCCCGCAGATCGCGGCGGCTGGTCGCGTAGCGGAAGCTCTGCCCCCCGCCCCAGCAGAAACCCATGACAAAGAGTTTCCCATTCGAAGCCGGAAGCTTCAGCGCGTAGTCGGCGGCGGCGTTCAGGTCGGCGGTGATTTGATCGGGATTGAGGTGGCCGACCGCTTCGATGGCCTGGCTCTGCGTCAGGTCAGAACTGCGTCCACCACCCGGTGCCATGCCCGAGAGCAGATCGGGGGCAACCGCGATATAGCCGGCCTCAGCCATCTCGTCCGAGACGTCCTCGGCCCAGTCGGTGAGCCCGAAGATCTCGTGTATGACCAGAACGACCGGCCGCTTGTCTTTGGCCTCGGGATAGACGACGAGGGTTTCGAGCGAACGGCCGTCGTGCTTCAAGGTCGCCCATTCCCGGTGACGCGGCGACTTTTCCAGTTGCGCGCGCGCCCAATCCTGCGCCGGCGCGGGGCGCGCAGCGACGAGCAGAAGGGTTCCCATAATAACGAGGTAGATCGTCGTGACAGCACGTTTCATCGTTGCCTCTCCGTGGCCGCTCGCGACGCTCGCGTGCCCGCGGCACAAAAACAGGCTGGGATGATATACGCTCGGCGCGAACGATGGCAAGACTCCGGTCGGGCGGCGAGTGAGGGTTTCCGACGTCGGCCGGGCCCGCCACAGGCCTCCGAGAATGGCTATGCTACTATCGAGCGCTTATGCAAACGGGAATTATCGGGCTGCCGCTGGTAGGCAAAACGAGCCTGTTTCGCATTCTTACGCGGGCGCGGGTCGAGGCGCACCTGGCGCCCAACCAAGCACATGTGGGAATCGCGCGCGTGCCGGACGCACGCGTGGCCGAGCTCGCCCGAGTCTTCCGGCCGAAGAAAACCACATACGCCACGATCGAATACGTCGATGTCGGAGGCTTGCAGAAGGACCGCGAGAAGAATTCCGCATCGCTGGTCCCGCTGCGCGAGGCGGACGCCCTGGCACACGTCGTACGGCTTTTCGACGACCCCGCCGTACCGCACCAAGGCGGCTCGCCCGATGCAGTGCGCGATATTGAAAGCGTTGAAATCGAATTGATGCTGAACGACCTTGAACAGGCTTCCAAGCGCATCGAGCGGATCGAGAAGGATCTGAAAAAGAAGAAGGACCCGCCGCTCGAGGCCGAATTGCACCTGCTCGGCCGCGCGAAACTGGCCCTCGAAGCCGAGCGGCCGCTGCGCGAGCTCGAACTCAAACCCGAAGAGAGGAAAATGCTTCACGGGTTCAAGTTCCTGTCGCAAAAACCGATGCTCTACGTCTTGAACCTGGGCGATAACGAAGCGGCGGAAGCCGACCGGGCCATCGAAAGGCATCACCTCGAGAAGCTGACCTCGAAGGCTGGGACGGCCCTGGTTCCCTTCTGCGGCAAGATCGAAGCCGAGCTCGCCGAGCTCGACGACGCAGAAGCCGCCGAAATGATGCGCGCCTACGGTCTGGCCGAATCCGGGCGGGACCGCCTGATCGAGGCGACCTACAGGCTGCTTGGGCTAATCTCCTTTCTCACCTGCGGTGAGCCGGAAGTGCGCGCGTGGACGATCGAACGCGGCATGACCGCACAGAAGGCCGCAGGAGCCATTCACAGCGATATCGAGCGCGGGTTCATCAAAGCGGAAGTCGTGAATTGGCAGGACCTGCTCAGAGCGGGAAGCTTGGCGGCCGCGCGGGAGCGCGGGCAGGTTCGGCTGGAGGGCAAGGAGTACGTCGTAGAAGAAGGGGACGTCATCCTCTTCCGCCACTCGGGCTGATCTCAAGGGGGCCGGGAATGGCCCGCCATCGCCAGACGGAAGGCCGTAGGTCACACAGGCGCCGTGACTTACAGGTAGCCCAACGGACCAGAAAACGGTTGCTGCGAAGGCGGCAATGGCGGTTCGGCAACAGATCGGTGGCACACAACTTTATGTTGGCGCGGGTGTTACATAGAATGTGGGGGCCATGACCACCTCCGACGTTCAACTGATGCTGGACGTGAAGGCCGGAGACGATGCCTCCTTCGACCTTCTACTGCGGCGTTATCGGACGCCCCTGGTCAATTTCCTCTTTCGCATGGTGCACGATCGGGGGACGGCAGAGGATCTTGCCCAGGAGGTTTTCCTGCGGGTCTATCGCGCACGCAAGCAGTATTCGCCTAGCGCGAAGTTCACGACCTGGCTGTTCCGGATCGCCACGAACCTGGCGCTGAACTCGATTCGAGACAATCGCCACCGGCAAATGGACCGTTCGCTCGACGTGCCGGCCGACGTAGAAGATTCGACGCCTCTGGAACTGCCATCGCGCGAGATGCGCATCGACCAGCATATGATGGAGCGGGACCGGTGCGATTTCATCCGCCGGGCGGTTGCCGCGCTGCCCGAGAAACAGCGCGTCGCGGTTCTGCTGCACAAGTATGAGGAGATGGACTACGGCGAGATCGCCAAGGTTTTGGATTGCTCGGAAAGCGCGCTGAAATCACTGTTGTTTCGCGCCTACGAAACCCTGCGGGTCCAACTGGCTCCGCTCGTCACCCAGCCGGCCCAGGCCAGCGCAGGGGAAGGAAGGCCACGATGAAGTGCGAAGATGTTTCAAAAGAGCTCATTCCCTATTTGGATCGCCGGGCCAATTCGGCCGATCGACGAGAAATCGAGGAGCATTTGCTTGCCTGTGAGGCATGCCGGAGGCGAGCCGAGGAATTTCGCAAGCTGTTCGGCGTGCTGGATGAAGTTCCCTTGTACGAGCCGTCATTTGGATTCGATGCGCGGCTGCGCCAGAGAATGGCGGAGGAGCCCGAGCGCCGATGGTTCACCTGGCTTGTGCCTCAACCTAGACTGGCGTTCTCCATGGCGTTGCTTGTCGCCTTGAGCGTCTGGGTGGCCAGACTGCCCCAGAGAGATCCCGGGCCACAGGCGAATTCACTTACGCCCGATGAGCAGTTTCAGATGATCGAACATCTCGGCGTGCTCGAGAATTATGATTTGCTGACGAAATCGGATGTGCTGGCCGAGGTGCCTGCGCCTCCAGCGTCCGAGTCCGATCAGCAAGATCAGCAGCCGCCGGACGGTTCCGGAGGCGTCCACTAGGCGATGCGCATCGGTAGGCTCATCTTCGCGCTCGCGTTTGCGCTCCTCACCGCGCTTGCGGGGCAGCCTGCCCGAGCGCAGGAGAAAGCTAGGCCGGCCAAACCGGCCAAGGCACAGGGTTTTAGGCAGCGCCCTCAAGCGCGCCGCCGGCAAGGGGCGAATCGCGGCCAGAGCAATCCTGCCGGGCACGAGACGAACGGAGGCGCTCGGCAGGGACCGAACGGGCAGGCCAGCCGAGCTGGCGGAAATGATCGGCCCCTACCGCCCGCGAACCGACCTGGCGATGGCGTGGCGCGGCCGCCGAACCAGGATCTGTTCAAGCCCAATCCTAACGTCGTTCGCAATCTGCCGCCGGGGGCTATCGAGCGGCTCCGCAATAGCTCACCGGAACAGCAGGAGCGGTTTCTCGAGAACAATCAGCGTTTCCAAAACCTGCCTCCCGAGAGACAAGCGCAGATTCGGCGCAACCTGCAAAAGTGGAATAGCCTGTCACCGGCCGAGAAAGACCAGATGATCGACCGCAGCAAGAGGTATGGACAGCTCAGTCCGCAAAAGCAGCAACTGTATCAAAACCAGATCCTGCCAAAGTGGCAGCAGATGACCCAGGAGCGCCGCCAAGTCGTGCTGGGCCGGCTGCACACCCTGCAAGCCATGCCGCCCAGTGCCCAGCAGCGCGCGCTCAATAGTCCGCAATTCATGCAGGGTCTCACGCCCGATGAGCAGAATGTGTTGCGAAATTTGAACACTCTGCGCACCCCAGGTCCCCAGTAGGTCAAAGCTCGCTCAATTGATTCGCCGCTCTAATCCTGGCCATTTGTCGCGCGATTCGAGCTCGCGGCACCCAGGAACACAACGCCCGGTGGCATTTGAAAAGATGACGCACTAGCCTTTGTGGTAGGTGCGCGCGATTGAGCGCTTGTCTAAACATTCCTCGGCGCAAGGAGAGCAGGAATTTCAAGAAACCGTACGAATTTTCTTGACACGCGCCAGAACCTGCATACAATCGGGCTCAAAGTGGGAGAAAGTGGAGCAAAGTGGTAAACGGTAGAGGAAAGTGGCGAGGGCAAAACGGCGCGTGATGCCCATCGTTCGCACACCTGCCCAAGCTCTCACGGTCCTTCATGCTGCGCGGCAACCATCTGGCAACGGTCGACGAGAAAGGCCGGGTCAAAATCCCGGCCGATTTTCTTGGCGAGCTGCGCAAGGCGGGCTCGAGATTCTACGTCACGAGCGCCAAGGGCGATCACGCGCGTGTGTATCCCATGAAGGAGTGGGAGGCTATCGAGCGGAAGCTCGCCAAGCTTTCCTCCTACGAACCCACGAAACGCAAGTTTCTGGAACGCACGAACTATTTCGGCCAAGTGGTCGAGGTGGATGGGCAAGGGCGCATTCTGATTCCACCTGTCTTGCGGGAATCGGCGGAGATGAAAGGCGAAGTCGATATCCAGGGGCAGCTTACCTACCTGGAGATCTGGAATCACGCGCGGTTCCTCGGCCGGCTCAATAGCAATCCGATTACGGCGGAAGACGAAAAGGCGTTTGGCGAACTGGGCATCTAGGTTTTGAGCGTTTTGCACACGCCCGTTCTGGTGAACGAAGCCGTGGAGTGGCTCCGCATTCGCCCGGACGGAACGTATGTGGACGCGACGGCCGGGACGGGCGGGCATACGCTGGAAATCGCGCGGCGTTTGACGGACGGCCGCCTGGTGGCGATCGATCGCGACCCGCAGGCCCTGGAAATCGCGCGCAGGCGATTGGGGCCGCACGGGAGGCGGGTGGTTCTAGTGCACAGCGAATTTTCGAGAATCGACGAGGTGGCCCGGGACTTGAGGCTCCCGCCCCTCGATGGCGTGTTCGCCGATCTGGGCGTTTCCAGCCTCCAGCTGGAAACCGCCGAGCGCGGATTTTCATTTCGCTTGGCCGGACCGCTCGACATGCGCATGAACGCCGGCTCCCCGACGAGCGGGCCGCTGACGGCGGAAGAGATTGTGAATCACTGGCCGCAAAGTGACTTGGCCGATCTCCTCTACGAAAAGGCTGAGGAAAGGGATTCACGCAGAATCGCCAGGGCAATTGTTCGGGCGCGGCCGATCCGCGATACCGAACACCTGGCAACGGTTGTGGCAGGGGGCCGAAAGGCAAGGGGAAGGCAGAGACTGCATCCCGCGACAAAAACGTTTCTGGCGCTGCGGATAGCGGTGAATCGAGAAGAGGAGGAACTCGAGCAGTTTCTTTCGCGGACCCCTGCCACTTTGAATTCCGGAGGGCGCTGGGTCGTCCTCAGTTACCACTCGGCGGAGGACCGCAGGGTCAAGCACGCGTTTCAGCGCCTGGCGCGGGAAGGCAGCTTCCGTCTGGTGGTAGGAAAGCCCATAACGCCGGGGCCCGCTGAGATTCGTGCGAATCCGCGCGCGCGAAGCGCGAAGATGCGCGTGGTGGAGAAGCATTGAGCGGGGCGGCGTGCGCAGCACCGGCTGGGAGTGGTTTATGACTGAGTATCACACGGTAAAACGCATTGATAACTCACGTTTAGTTCGCCAGGCGGCCCCGGCCAGGATGCGCGAGTTATGGCAGCGGGTGGCGGTGGGGGCGGCCCTGGCCGGGTGCCTGCTGTTTTATGTGTGGCAGCATTTTGAGTGCATTCAGCTGCGCTACCAGGTCGAGCAGCTCGAGATCGAGCGGACCAAGGCGGCGGAATTGAACGGGCAGCTGCACCTGGAAGTAGCTACGCTTCGCGCGCCAGGGCGCGTCGATGCCATCGCGCGAAATCAGCTTGGGTTGACCATGCCGGTGCCCGGGCAAGTTGCCCCGGCCGATGCGTCTGCGGACGTGGTGCTGGCCCAAGCACAGGCGAGTGTAGCCACTCGGCCTTGATCTTGAGTTCGGCCCGGCCCACCGGGCCTTTCGGCGGCGCGAGGCGATTGGCCGCCACCTGAGCTTGCCACGGAACAGGCCGTGTACACATGGGGCAGCGCAATCCGCGTCTCCGCTGGCTGATCGTCTGGGTTGTGGCCATACTTTGGATGGCGCTGGTTCTGGCCCGCCTGAGCTACCTCCAGCTTTTCTGCTACGGCGAATATTTCGCGAAAGCCCAGCATCAACAGCAACGAATCTTCGAGATCAGCCCGAAGCGCGGCGCGATCTATGACCGCAAGGGCCGAGAGCTGGCCGTCAGCCTGCCGATGGATTCCGTGTTCGCCGATCCCACCGACATCAGCGATCCGGAAATGGTGGCGCATCTGCTTTCGCGCTTGCTTGCACTGCCCGCCGATGAGATCGAGACAAAGATTCGCGAGGCGCGCACGCCGGTTCGACTCGCCAAGAAGCTTTCGCCCGACACGGTGCAGCGCATCGAGGATATGAATCTAAAAGGCATCTTCTTCCAAAAGGAGAATCGTCGCGCGTATCCCCAGCGGGAGCTGGCGGCATCCGTATTGGGTTTCGTCGACGTCGACGAGAAGGGCCTCGCCGGAATCGAGTACGCGCTGGACAGGGAGATTCGCGGGCGTCCCGGTAAGATGATGGTCATGGCGGATGGCCGGCGCCGATGGTATGACCGACGCGAATCGGCCGCCGATCCGGGCGCGAGCGTGGTCCTGACCATCGACGAGACCATCCAATACATCGCCGAAAAGGAGCTCGCGCGAGCCATCTCCGACACGCACGCCGTTCGTGGAAGCGTGGTCATCCAAGACCCCAGTACAGGTGAACTTCTGGCCATCGCCAATTGGCCGACATTTGATCCGAACAGCGCAGGCTCCTATCCTGACGATATGCGCATGGACCGCGCCGTGAGTGCCGCCTACGAACCGGGATCGACCTTTAAAGTCATCACCATGGCCGGAGTCATCCAACATGGTGTGGCGCGCCCCAATGAGCTCGTCGACTGCCAAATGGGATCGATTGTCGTCGCCGGAAGGCTGATCCACGACTGGAAGCCCTTTGGCGTGCTCACGGTTACGGGCGTTCTTGCGCATTCGAGCGATGTCGGGACAATCAAGTTGGCTCTGCGCCTCGGGTCGCCACGGTTCTACGACACCATTCGCCAGTTCGGGATCGGCCAGCCGACCGGAATCCTGCTGCCCGGGGAAAACCGGGGCCTGCTGCGGCCGGTTGAGAACTGGACGCCGAGCTCGATTGGCTCGCTGGCCATGGGGCAAGAGGTCAGTGTCACGCCCATTCAGATCATTTCGGCGATCTCTGCCGTCGCCAATGGGGGGACTCTGTATCGGCCGCGCGTGGTTCGCGAGGTTCAGGGCGGCGCGCAACCGACGGCCTTGCCGGCGAGCGATCCCACGCAGGCGACCGATCCGAAAACGGCGGCCACCGTTCGGGAAATGATGGAAGACGTAGTTCTGGAAGGCACCGGCAAGCTGGCCCAGCTGGACGGGTACACGGCGGCGGGAAAATCCGGCACGGCCCAGCAGATCGATCCATCCACGGGAAGATATTCGCGCACCAGGTTTAACTCGTCGTTTGTGGGATTTGCTCCGGTGAATAATCCCGTCGTCACCATCCTGTTGGTCCTCGATTCGCCGCAAGGAGAGCACCATGGCGGGATGGTCGGCGGGCCTGTGTTCAAGCGCATCGCCGAGCAAGTGCTGGCGTACATGGACGTGCCTCACGATGTTCCCGCCCCCGGGGACAACGAAGTCGCGAAGAACTCGGCCTTGTCGAAGAAGGCCTTATCCCGCGCGGCGGCCCACACGGACCCCACCGAAGCGCGTTTCGAGGCCATGGCCCGCAAGAATGAGCCACGAGCTCCCACCATCGCCTTTGGCGGCGACGCGATTACGGTTCCCAACGTTTCCGGACACACGGTGCGAGGGGTGACCGAGGCTTGTGCGCACCTTGGGCTCGTGCCGTCGCTGATTGGCAACGGCGTTGCACTCGAGCAGTTCCCTCAGGCGGGAACCGTCGTCGCGCGCGGCAGCCGGCTGACCGTGCGGTTTGGCCGTGCGGCAGGCGAGTCCCCCGCCCGTGGGAGCGGAAATTGAGAACGGCTGTAGAAGGAACCGAGGCCAGCGGTCAAGGTCAATCGGCAATGAACGGAAAGCGCGAGATCAACGTCGCCGAAGTCATCGAGGGCATCGAAGCGGTTCGCGTGAGTGGACCTGTCAACGCGCCCGTCCGTTCGATCGCCTATGACAGCCGGAGGGTCGAGGCCGGCGCCGTGTTTTTCGCCTTGCCGGGCGAAAAGGTTGACGCCATACGGTTCGTTGGCGACGCTCTTTCGCGCGGGGCCACGGCGATCGCCAGTTCCCATGCGCGCCCTCGAGACCTAGCCCGCGAGATCGCCTGGATTGAGCTCGTGAGTGGACGGGAGCGCCGCGGACTGGCATTGGCGTCAGCAAATTTCTATGCCTGTCCGGCGAAGGTGCTGAAGCTGGTCGGGGTGACGGGCACGAACGGCAAGACCACGACCACATTTCTGGTCGATTCCATCCTCCACTCGAGGGGTTTTGTTTCGGGCTTGATCGGCACCACCGGATATCGTACGCCCGCAGGTTTCCGCCCGGCGCTGAACACAACGCCCGAATCTCTCGATCTCCAGCAGATGTTCGCGGAAATTCGCGATGGCGGCGGCACACATGCCGTCCTCGAGGCCAGTTCTCACGCCCTGGCCATGGACCGGCTCTGGGGCTGCCATTTTGGCGTGGCTGTTTTCACCAATCTGACGCGCGATCACCTGGATTTCCACAAAACGTTCGAAGATTATTTCGCCGCCAAGCGTCGTCTATTTGAAGGCACCGGGGCAGGGCCGGCTGATTTCGCCGTGATTAACGCAGATGATGCGTATGCGGATCGCTTGGAAGGCCTGGCGCGGCACACGATCACCTACAGCATCAAACCCGGCGCCGATCTGGTCTCCCGGAACGTCTCCCTCCGGTCCACGGGCTTGGAATTCACGGTCGAAACTTCGGCAGGCAAAATCGACGTCCGCTCGCGTCTGGTCGGGGGCATCAACGTGTACAACATCCTGGCGGCCATCGGCGTGGGCATCGGGCTCGATATTCCCGCCGCGGAAATCGAGGAAGGGATTCGGAAACTCGAGCTGGTGCCGGGGCGCTTCGAGCGTGTCGAGGAGGGACAGCCCTTCCTGGTGATCGTCGACTACGCGCATACCGACGACGCCTTGCGCAATCTGATCTCGACGGCCCGCGAGCTGAATCCCTCGGGACGGATCATCACCGTGTTTGGCGCCGGTGGCGAGCGCGATCGTACCAAGCGTCCGCTCATGGGCGAGGCAGCTGGATCGCTGAGCGATCTGGTCGTGCTCACGAGCGATAACCCGCGCGGCGAAGATCCCTTGCGCATCATCAATGACATCCTCGTGGGATTGCAGAAGGTCACCGCGAAATACCGCACGGAGCCGGACCGCGAGCGGGCTCTCGAGATTGCCCTCGATGAGGCGCGGTCGGGAGACATCGTTCTGCTCGCCGGCAAAGGACATGAAACCTACCAGGTGCTCCGTGATGGAACGATCGATTTCGACGATCGCGAGAAGGCGCGGGCTATCCTGAAGCGAAAGGGATTTCAAGCAAACCTCCGATGAAAGGCCTCTCGAATTGTGCCAGGCCAGGTCTTTGATTTCAGGAAACGTACGATCCTGGAGTTTCTGAGAGCGCGGGGATTGAGCGAAGAGCTGAGCGGGCTGGAGACCGGATGCGGTGGACAGTCGAACAAACGTCTAAAGCGCTGGGTGTCCCGGCTCCCGCCGGCCTTGATCCCATGGCCCGGCTGGCCGGCGTCTCGATTGACTCGCGGACCCTCCGACCCGCCGAACTGTTTATTGCCATCCACGGTCCGCGTCACGATGGACACGCCTTTGTCGCTGCCGCACTCGGTGCCGGAGCTCTGGCCGGGGTGGTGGCGCGCGGCCGTGTCCCGGAATACCCGGCTGAACTCCAGGCGCGCTTATTCGCCGTGGATGACACCCTTGCCGCGCTCCATCGCCTGGCCTCGCGCGCTTGTGAGGTGTGGAGGCGGGCAGGAAGCGGGCGGCTCATCGCCGCCGTGGCGGGCTCGGTCGGCAAGACCACCACGAAAGAAATTCTGGCGGCGCTCGTGGGCGCGCGTTTCCGCGTGCTGAAGACCGAGGGGAATCTCAACAACGAGTACGGCTTGCCGCTGACGTTGTTGCGCCTTGACCACGAGCACGATGCCGCTGTCCTCGAGCTCGGAATGTCTCATCGCGGGGAGCTGGCGCAATTGACGCGAATCTGCTCGCCCGATGTGGGTGTGATTACGCGGGTAGCCATCGAGCACCTTGAGTTCTTCCCCTCGATCGACGACATCGCCCTCGCCGAGCGCGAACTGATTGAGCATCTTCCCTGGCCGAAGGCAACCGCCGTCTTGAATTCCGATGATGAGCGAGCGGCCAGTTTCGCCCAGGTGGCGCGAGGGAACGTGGTGACCTTCGGCACGCGTCCACCAGCGGAGTTTCGCGCCGAGGCCATCGAGGAACGCGGTCTCGAGGGCTCTTCGTTCGACTTCAGCTGGCCGGCCGGGCGCACCCGGCTGGAGCTGCCGCTCATCGGGCGGCATAACGTCATGAATGCGGTTGCCTCCCTGGCCGCCTCGAGTCTATGGGGCATTGGCGCCCAGGAGGCACGAGAGGTTTTCTCGACGCTCAAGCCAGCGGACAAGCGCGGCGAAGTGGTTCGTTTCGAGGACGGTTTCAGCCTCATCAACGATTCCTACAACTCCAGCCCCGCGGCCCTCACCGCGCTCATGGAGCTGCTGGCGGCGACTCCCGGCTATCGGCGGCGCATTCTCGCTGCGGGAGAGATGCTTGAGCTCGGCCCCCGCTCGCCGGAGCTGCACCGCGAATGCGGTCGCGCCGCGGCGAACCTGGGCATGGACTGGATCTTCGGCGTGCAGGGCCAGGCCGCCGAGTTCCTGCGCGCTGCGATTGACGCCGGCCATCCCGCCGGCCGCGCCCGCTACTTCGCAAGCTCAGAAGAGGCCGCCGAATTCCTGAAGACATTCCTGAGCCGCGGCGACCTCCTACTCCTCAAAGGGTCCCGCGGCGTACGGATGGAACGTATCCTCGAGGCCCTCGATACCGAGCATCACCGAGTCATCCCCCTGACTCCCCCCCACCAGGTCGCCTCGAGCCGCAGGGGACGCGACTGAAATGTTGTATTACCTGTTCTACTATCTCCTGCGGCCGTATTTCAGCGCGCTGAACGTTTTCCGCTACATCACCGTGCGCACGGCCGTGGCCAGCCTCACCGCCCTGCTCCTGTCCCTCTTGCTGGGTCCCTGGGTGATCGAGCGGCTACGCCAAATGCAGGTCCAGCAGTACATACGCCAGGAAGGACCGAAGGCACACCGAAAAAAAGCGGGCACGCCAACCATGGGCGGAGTACTGATCGTAGCGGCCATCGCGATTCCAACCATTCTTTGGGCCGATCTGCGCAATCCGTACGTTCTGCTCGCCCTCGGAGCCACGCTCGCGTTCGGCACCATCGGTTTCATCGATGACTACAACAAGGTGGTTCGCCGGCGCAATCTCGGACTGACCGCGCTCCACAAGTTCCTTTTGCAGGTTTTGACCTGCCTGGGAGTTGCCGTTGTTCTGGCTTGGCTGGAGACCAAAGGCGCCTATACGACGCAATTGACCGTCCCCTTTCTGAAGAAGTTGCATCCCGATCTGGTTATCGAGCCGCTTGTAGCGCACCGATTCATTTGGCCGCTGGCCTTCGTTCCCTTCTTTGTCTTTCTGGTGATTGTCATCGCCGGACTTTCCAACGGCGTGAACCTCACCGATGGTCTGGACGGTTTGGCCATTGGCTGCGTCCTGGTGTGCTCGGCTGCCCTGACCGTGATTACCTATCTTTCAAGCAATGCCCGGTTCGCCGAGTACCTGGAGATCCAAAGGATTTCCGCTTCCGCCGAGCTGACCATCTTCTGCGGATCGGTGGTTGGCGCTTCGCTTGGGTTTCTCTGGTACAACGCCCATCCCGCGGAGATGTTCATGGGAGACGTTGGGTCGTTGGCCCTGGGCGGGGCCATCGGCGTCGTTGCGGTGATCTTGAAACAGGAAATCCTGCTTCTGTCGATCGGTGGCATTTTCGTGCTCGAGCTGCTTTCCGTCATCATACAAGTGGGTTCGTTCAAGCTTACCGGCAAGCGGGTGTTTCGGATGGCGCCGCTGCACCATCATTTCGAGCTGGCGGGCTGGAGCGAATCGAAGATTATCGTGCGGTTTTGGATTGCCGCTCTTGTGCTCGCGCTGTTTTCACTGACGACTTTGAAATTGAGGTGAGGGAAGTGAGGCCGGGGATCGATCTGCAAGGAAAGCGCGTGCTCGTGGTAGGGCTGGCGCGCACCGGCGTTGCCGTTTCGCTGTTTAGCGCCGGCTATGGTGCGACCGTTACGGCGACCGACGAAAAACCCGAGCCCGTCTCGGCTGACTCTGCCGCGAGGCTGCGCGAGGCGGGCGTCAGACTCGAACTGGGCGCCCACAATCCACGGACATTTCTTGACGCGGAATTGATCGTGCTCAGCCCCGGGGTTCCGGCGAATTTGCCGGTGCTCGAGGAGGCTCGGGCGAAAGGAATTCCGGTGTGGAGCGAGATCGAGCTAGCCTGGCGATTCTTGCGCGGCAAGCTCGTCGCCATCACCGGCTCGAACGGCAAAACAACGACAACGTCTCTGGTCGCGCACATTCTGAAGACGGCGGGCATTCATACGCTGGTTGGCGGGAACATTGGCGTGCCGCTGCTGGCGCTGGTCGAATCGTCGACGCATTCGACGGTCACCGTTGCGGAAATCAGCAGCTTCCAGCTCGAAACCGTCTGGGAGTTCCGGCCGGAAATTGGCGTACTGCTCAATCTCACGCCCGACCATCTCGACCGCCACGCTTCGTTCGACGAATACGCCCGCGCGAAAATGCGCATGTTCGACAATCAGCTGGATCGGGACGCGGCCATTCTGAACGCTGATGACCCCGAAGTGACGCGGCGGATGCCCCCGCGTCCGACCATCTACTGGTTTAGCAGGCAGAAACGGGTTGCCTCGGGGACCTTTCTGCGCGACGAGCAGATCCTGTTTCGGATGGACGGATCGGAAATTCCGCTCGCGCGCCGCGAGGACATATCCCTGCGCGGAGAACACAACCTCGAGAATGTGCTGGCGGCCTCGGCCGCCGCCTATCTGGCCGGGGCGGATCCCGCTTCGATCTCGGCCGGCGTGAAAACGTTTCGGGGGGTCGAGCATCGCCTGGAATTTGTGGCCGACATCGGCGGAGTCGCTTTTTACAACGATTCGAAGGCCACAAACGTGGACGCCACGCGTCGAGCGATTGAAGCCTTTCCCGGGCCGCTGCTGGTCATCCTGGGCGGACGCGACAAGGGCGCTCCGTACACGCCGTTGCGCGAACCCCTGCGCCAGAGGGCCCGGCTTGCCCTGTTGATTGGCGCTGCGGCGGAGAAGATCGAGGTGGACCTTGGCGGGGCCGTGCCGCTCATCAAGGCCGGAACGCTCGACTGCGCCGTGCGGGAGGCCCTCCAAGCGGCCCAGCCTGGCGACACGGTTCTGCTCGCGCCGGCCTGTTCGAGCTTCGACCAGTTCCAGGATTATGAGCACCGCGGACGCCGGTTCAAGGAGTTGGTCGCAGGTCTTGAGAAAGGATAGCGATGCCTCGCAGCCTTCAGCCTGATCGGCAGTTGTTCGTTGCAACGCTCGCCATGTGCTTGATGGGCGCGGTCATGGTCTTCAGCGCCTCGGCCGTAACCGCGAGCGACCAGTACGGCAACGCATACGTTTTTCTCCTTCGACAGCTCGTGTTCGCCGCCTTGGGCGTCGCGGGCATGTTCTGGCTCATGAACGTCGACTACCGCAAGCTCCGGCAGCCACGGGTCATCTTCACCGGCTTGGGAGCCACGGTGATTCTGCTGATCGCGGTCTTCTTTCTCGACCGTTCGCACGCGACGCATCGCTGGATTCGGCTGGGGCCGCTCAGCTTGCAGCCTTCGGAAATGGCCAAGCTCGTGGTGATCTTCTTTCTCGCCTGGTTCCTTGAGATTCGACGCGCGCGGCGCCGCGCGGGCGTCAATCAGTTTGTCGACACCCTTTTGCCCGCCCTGGGGACCGTCGCTTTAATCGTGGCGCTCATCCTGGCTGAGCCGGACATGGGTACGGCCTGTATGATCGCCTTCATCGCCGCCGTGATGCTGTTTGTCGCAGACATTTCGCTTCGCTACATCCTCCCCGTAGCGCTCGCTGCTTTGCCGGCCATCTATCTCTTGATCGTTCGTGTACCCTATCGTCTCGAGCGCGTGCAGGCTTTCTTTTCCCCCGGCGCGGATCCCCAGGGGCGCGGATTCCAGCTGTTGCAGTCGCTGATCGCCGTCGGCTCGGGCGGGTTTAGCGGCGTAGGGCTGATGGAGAGCCGGCAAAAACTGTTCTACTTGCCCGAGGCTCACACCGATTTCATCTTTGCGGTCATCTGCGAAGAAATCGGATTCATGGGGGCCATCGTGGTGCTTACTCTCTTCGCCGTCTATGGCTGGCGCGGTTTGGTCGCGGCCATGAAGGCGCCCGATGATTTCGGACGCTTCCTGGGATTGGGGATTACCACCCTGGTGGTGGGCCAGGCGCTGATTAATCTGAGCGTGGTTCTTGGGCTGATGCCGACGAAGGGCATACCGCTGCCATTCATCAGCTACGGAGGATCGAGTCTGCTCGGCACGCTATTGGCAACGGGCGTGCTCCTGAATATCAGCCAGCACGCGGAAGACACGTGAGCGGCGATGCGCAGAATCTGCTGATTTCCGGCGGCGGCACGGGCGGCCACGTGTTTCCGGCCATCGCCGTCGCGCACGAATGGCTTTGCCGCGGGAATCGGGCCGATGCAAAAGGAGAACGAACGGTCGTGATTGTCGGAACCAACCAGGGACTCGAAGCGAAACTGGTGCCTCAGGCCGGCCTGCCGCTCGAACTGATTCGTGTGGCTGGGCTCAAGGGCATCGGTGGCAGGAGATTCTGGCGCAATGCGGCGCTCTTGCCTGCTGGACTATGGGATTCCGAGCGGATTCTGGAGCGTCATCGATTCCATGTTGCCTTTGGCGTGGGCGGTTACGCGTCCGGGCCTATGATGCTGCTGGCCGCCATGCACCAGGTTCCGGCCGTGGTGTTCGAACCGAACGTCGAGCCCGGGTTCACGAACCGAGTTCTGGCGCATATGGCGACGCGCGTGGCGGTGGCTCATTCGGAAACGGCGGCACGGCTTGGCGGGAAAGCCGTGGTCACCGGCTGCCCGGTCCGCAAGGAGTTCTTCTCTGTCCAACCGCGCACCGAGCGGCGGCCGTTCCAAGTATTGATCACAGGCGGCAGCCGCGGCGCCAGGCCCATTAATCAAGCCGTCATGGACTCGCTCGAGATTCTCGCCGCGCGAAAAAGCCAGCTTTTCATCGTGCACCAGACTGGCGAACGCGACTATAATGCCGTACGCGCGGCGTATGCGGAATATGAATTCCCCGCGGAGGTTTTGCCCTTCATCGAGAACATGGCGGAGAGGTTTGCCCAGGCGGACCTGATCGTCTGCCGCTCGGGCGCGATCACCGTGGCGGAGGTTTCAGCGGCCGGACGCGCCGCCATCTTCATCCCCTTCGGGGCTTCGACCGACGCCCATCAGACCCGCAATGCCCAGGCCATGGAGAACGCCGGAGCCGCCCGTCTGCTCCCGCAGGACGAGCTAGGGCCCGGGCGCCTGACGGCCGAGATTTTTTCGCTGCTCGACCAGCCCCAGAGACTTGCGGAGATGGAAACACGCGCTCGCCGACTCGCGCGTCCGCGCGCCGTCGAGGATATTGTGGACCTGCTCGAGACCGCCGCATTTTCGAGCCGGAGCGTGGTGGCCGGACGGCAGGACAGTCGATCCGGGGGGGGCAAGCAAGGGGCCGGGGCATGACCGTCACATTCCGCAACTTCCAGCGTATTCATCTCGTCGGCATCGGCGGGAGCGGCATGAGCGGCATCGCCGAAGTGCTGCTTTCCACCGGTTACGCCGTTTCCGGCTCGGACTTGAGGCTGTCTCCGGTGACCGAGCGGCTGCGGCAACTCGGAGCCAGAATCTATGAGGGCCACCAGGCGGACAACGTGGTCGGCGCGCACGTCGTGGTCACCTCCTCGGCCGTTCGCTGCGACAACATCGAGGTCGTCGAAGCGCATCGCCTGAAAATCCCAGTCATTCCGCGGGCCGAAATGCTGGCCGAGCTGATGCGCCTCAAATGCGGGATCGCCGTGGCCGGCGCCCACGGGAAAACGACCACCACCTCGATGGTCGCCGCCGTGCTGGCCTCGGCGGGGCTGGATCCCACCTTCGTGGTCGGCGGGCGCGTAAATCATGCGGGAGCGAATGCGCGGGTCGGCCAGGGCGATTACATGGTGGTCGAAGCGGACGAAAGTGACCGCTCGTTTCTGCTGCTTGCGCCGGTCATCGCCGTAGTCACCACGATTGACCGCGAACACCTCGATCAGTACCCCTCCCTCGAGGAGATTCAGGAGACGTTTATCCAATTCGTGAACCGCGTCCCGTTTTACGGCACCGTCATCCTCTGTCTGGACGAGCCGAATGTGCAAGCCATCATCCCGCACATCAAGCGCCCCGTGATTAGCTACGGCGTTTCCAGTCAAGCGGACGTAATCATCACGGATATCAAGCTCGAGGGCCTTTCGAGCGAGTTCCGGCTCACGTATCGCGGGGACGACCTGGGCTTGTTCCGGCTTCCCTCCCCTCCGGGAATCCACAACGTGCACAATGCTGCGGCGGCGGCCGCCGTGGCCCTCTCGCTCAATGTTCCCGCGGAGCTGATCCGTACCGGGCTGGCCAAGTTCTCGGGAGTCGGGCGCCGATTCGAGATCAAGGGTGGCTATGGTGGGGTCACCCTCATTGACGACTACGGCCATCATCCGACTGAGATTCGTGCGACTCTCGAAGCCGCGCGCGGGTGCGGCCACAAGCGTCTTCTCGTGCTGTTTCAGCCGCACCGCTACACGCGCACCAAGCACCTGTGGGAGGAATTTACCCACTCGTTCAACCAGGCCGACGTGCTGGTTCTGACGGAAATCTACGCGGCCGGCGAGTCGCCGATAGCCGGCATCACGGGCGAACGCCTGGCCGAGGCCATCAGCAGCGCCGGACACAAGAACGTGGTTTTTTCTAGCACCATGCAGGGCGGCCTCGAGTACATGCTGCGCGAGGCGCGGCCGGGCGACGCCGTTCTGACCATCGGTGCCGGCAGCGTAAATCGCGTGCTCGATCAGCTCGCGCTTCTGCTTGGCTCCAGGGTGTCACCGATTCATGCGACTTAGCGACCCGATCGCTCAACGCCTCGAACAGCTTGGCGCCCAAGTGCGCCCCCGCGTCTCGCTCGCCGAGGAAACCTCGCTGGGGATCGGCGGCAGGACCGACCAGATCCTGCTGCGCCACTATGAATCGATCCCCGAAGTGATGCGCTTGCTTGCCGAGAATCACATTCCACACCGTTTTTTGGGCGGCGGCACAAACGTTCTGATCGATGACGGCGAGCTCCCCTGGGCGGTGCTACATCTTCCCGCCGCGCATCCCGGCGTAGGCCTCGAGGGCAATTTTGCCCACGTCGCCGCATCGGCCGATCTCGGCGGCACGGTGACCTACTGCGCCAAACACGATCTCGGCGGGATGGAGGGTCTGATCGGCGTTCCGGGCAGCGTCGGGGGAGCTCTGCGCATGAACGCCGGCGCTTACGGGATGCAGATCGGGTCCTACGTGCGCGAAATCGAGTTGTACCGTGCGGCAAAAGGGGAGATCGAAACGATTCGTGGCGATCAAATCCGCTTCGATTATCGACATACCTCCTTCGCGCCCGACGACGTCATGCTGCGCGTGAAACTCGAGCTGCCCTCTAAGCCTTACCGGGAGATTCTGGCCGGCATTCGGATTTGCAACGAAAAGCGCCGTTCGAGCCAGCCGCTCAACCAGAAGAGCGCGGGCTGCATCTTTAAGAACCCCCCGGGCGGCTCGGCCGGACGCATGATCGACGAGCTCGGGCTGAAGGGTCACAGGGTCGGAGGCGCCATGGTCAGCGAGCGCCACGCAAATTTTTTTATCAATGTTGCGAATTCCTCTTGCGCCGACATGCTCAAGCTGATTGACTACGTTCGCGACCGCGTGCGCAGTTCCTACGGGATCGAGCTCGAAAACGAGGTGATCGTCTGGCGAAATTAAGAGCCATGGACGTCGACGCGTTCCCGCAGGAGCTCCTCGCGGACGAGGAGCCGAAGTATCTCCGCCGCCAGAGACCGCTCGAAATTAAGCGCCGCAAGTTCGGCCGCAAAGCGTGGAAGACATACCTGCGCGCGACACTCTGGATCGGGGCGGGAGTGACCGGCGTTTGGATCGCCTACCAGGGCACAAATTTCCTCCTCGCCGCGCCCGAATTGCAGCTCATTCACCCCGAGCAGGTCGAAGTGTCAGGCACCCGCTTCGTCTCGCGCGCGAACATTCTTGAAATCTTCGCCGCCGACCGCGGCAAGAGCATCCTGCGCATTCCGATCGCCCGCCGGCGCGCCCAGCTTGAGTCCATCGCCTGGGTCGAGCGCGCCACCGTTCGCCGGGTTCTTCCCGACGGTGTGCAGGTCGAGATTACCGAGCGCATCCCAGTTGCTTTCTTGCGGCAGGCAGGCGACATGGCCTTGATTGACGCTCAGGGCGTGATCCTCGAGCGGCCGCTGCGCACGGATTTCAGTTTTCCGGTCGTGACCGGTATCGCGACGGATATGCCGCTCGCCGAGCGGTCGAAACGGATGCAGCTCTTCACCCAGTTCTCCGGCGAGCTGGAGGATGCGCGGGCCGGAGCCATGGACGGTGTTAGCGAAATCGATATTTCGGACCCAAGCGATGTGGTTGCTTCGATCGATGGCCTGCCCAAATCGGCAGGAGACAGTTCGTGGCTGGCGACCGAGGGGCCGATTGTTGTGCACTTCGGCGACGCGGATTTCGGCGGCAAGTACGACACGCTGCTCGATGACATCGGCCAGTGGCGAGCGGCGGCGGGCCGCATCCAGTCGGTTGATCTGCGCTTCAGCCGCGAGGCAGTGGTCAACCCGGAACTCGCCGCGGTCGCGGCGTCCTCTGACCTGGCCGCGGCTTCCGCGGCGCCCGTTGAATCGGCCGTGCAACCCGCCGTTCGGCAGCGCACTCGGGGCGCTCGATCGTCGCGAGCCAAGCGCAAGTCGGGGCCCCGGCGCTCCGAGTGAGTGTGTTTGCGGGATGGACAGTCTGAGGGAGCAGGAAATTTGACCAGGAAGGAACGGCACGTCGTCGCACTCGACATCGGCAGCACGAAGACCTGCGCGCTTGTCGGCGAAATGGAGGAAGAATCGGGGGTGAAGTTTGCGGCCTTCGGGGCCGCCGAGTCGAAGGGCTGGCGCAAGGGGCAAATCGTCAACCTCGATCTCGCCGTGAGCTCCATTCGGCGAGCGGTTGAGGAAGCCGAGACGATCGTCGGAGTTCCGGTCGAATCCGCGCTGATCGGAATTGCGGGCAGCCATGTGCGCGGGGTGAACAGCCGTGGCGGGATCACACTGGGCGCGCGGCCCCGTGATATCCAGCGCGAAGATGTTCGCCGCGCGATCGAAGCCGCGCGCGGGGTGTCCCTGCCGGAGGACCGCGAAGTGCTGCACGTTTTGCCGCAAGAGTTTTCGCTTGACGCGCAAGACAACATCCGCGACGCGATCGGCATGGTCGGGCAGCGCCTGGAGGCCAACGTGCATATTGTGACGGCTTCGGGCACGGCGACGCAGAACATTGTCACGGCGGTGAATCGCGCCGGCGTGCGCGTTGACGACACTGTGCTCGAGCAACTGGCTTCGGCCGAGTGCTCGGTCACCCAGGACGAGCGCGAACTCGGCTGCTGCCTGCTCGATATTGGCGGCGGCACGACCGAGCTCATTGCCTTCGTCGGAAATGTGGTACGGCAGACGGCGGCGATTCCGGTTGGCGGCGACCATTTCACGAACGATCTGGCGGTTGGCCTGCGCACGCCCGTTCCCGAAGCCGAGAAAATCAAGCGCCAGCATGCTTGCGCGTTTCGCGAACTCGAGAAGGAAGATTTCTCGATCGAGATCGCCAGCGTCGGAGACCGCCCGCCGCGCACCGTCTATGCCCGCATGCTTGCGGAAATCGTCGAGCCGCGCGCCCAGGAGTTGCTTTCGCTCGTCCGCGACGAACTGCGCCGCGGCGGCCTGGACTCGCAAATTCCGGCCGGGCTCGTTCTCACCGGCGGCGGCTCGCATCTGCCGGGCCTGGTCGAGCTGGCGGAAAAAACGTTCAATCTACCGGTGCGCCTGGCGGTGCCACGCGGCCTTCTGGCCATGAGCGATGAAGTGGCGCAGCCGGAATATGCAACGGCCATCGGCCTTGTGCTGTATGGCGCGCGCACGCGGCGTCTCGCTGGAGCGCGTCCGACGGGCTGGACGGGCAAGCTGAAGGCTTTATTTGCGGGCCAGTGACGTTTGACTGTCCCGACGCGGGCTGCCGGGAGCCTGGCTCGTAGCGAGTTTTGGGATTTGTGCGGTGGGGTGACAAATCCTGAACGGATGTAGGTGTGCGGGGCAAGACTTTTTGGGAGGAAGAATGACGCCGAAAGAATCTGGCATTCGGGTTTCGTTCAGCAACGAGGAAACGCAGAACGGGGCGAAGATCAAAGTGATCGGCGTGGGCGGCGGGGGTTCGAATGCCGTCAATCGCATGATCCGTGCCAAAGTGGAAGGCGTCGAGTTCATCGCCGCCAACACCGACCTGCAGGCACTCAAGTTGTCAGCCGCGCCGGTGAAGTTGCAGCTCGGCGCGAAGCTGACCAAGGGTCTCGGCGCCGGCGCGAATCCGGAGGTCGGCCGCAAAGCGGCACTCGAGGACACGGAAAAGATTCTCGAAGCGCTGGACGGCGCCGACATGGCGTTTGTCACCGCCGGGCTCGGTGGTGGCACGGGCAGCGGTGCAGCGCCCGTGGTCGCCAATCTGGCGAGCGAGCTCGGCGCGCTGACGGTTGCCGTCGTGACCAAGCCTTTCGCGTTCGAAGGCAAGCGTCGCATGTTGCAGGCCGAACAGTCGCTGGCCGAGCTGATCGGCTGCGTCGATACGGTCATCGTGATTCCGAACGAACGCTTGATGGATTGCGTCGAGCACGGCACGAGCTTCTTCGAGGCGTTTCGCATCGCCGACGACATCCTGCGCCAGGCCGTGCAAGGCATCAGCGACATCATTACGATTCCCGGCATCATCAATCGCGACTTCGCCGACGTGAAAACCATCATGTCGGGCCAAGGGTACGCGGTCATGGGGACGGCGGTGGCCTCGGGCACGAACCGCGCGGTTGACGCCGCCAATCGGGCCATCAACAGCCCGCTGCTCGAAGACAACTGCATCCAGGGTGCACAAGGAATTCTGATCAATGTGACCGGCTCCTCGTCGCTTTCGATCCAGGAGGTGCACGAAGCCTCCACCATCATCCAGAAAGCAGCGCACGAAAACGCGAACATCATTTTCGGCGCGGTGCAGGACGACGCGATGAAGGAAGCCGTGAAGATCACCGTGATCGCCGCGGGCTTCCGCGAAGTGGCCAACCGCAAGGCCAATACGCGACCGTCGTATCTACCCAAGACGTGGAAGGCCGGGCGCGAACAGACCGCGCCGACGCCGGCTGCTCCGCCGCCTCCGGCAAACGTGGTCCAGCAGGTTGCGCGTAACGTGGGCGAGGTTGCCCGAACGGTCAACGAGGTCGTGCGCGATGTGCCTGTCGACGACCTCGACGTGCCCACATTTCTCCGGCGGCAGGCGCAAAAAGCCTAGCCGGCACACCCCAGAACCGATGCCGGGGGCTCGTCAGCCGCCCTCTCCACGGCCTTTCCCGGGTGTGCCCTGCCTGTTCTACTTCTGTCCGAGTGCCGTGTAGAATTCTGGAAGGTGAGTGTCCTGGTCCGCATTGAACGGCACATCTTCGACGCCGTGGTCGCCGACGCTCGCGCAGATCCCGGGCAAGAGCTGTGCGGCTTGCTGGGGGGCCGGGACGGCGTGATCACGCGCGCGTTTCCGACGGCAAACGCGGCGCTCGATCCGTCCACGCGATATGAGATCTCGCCGCGCGACATCTTCGACCGCATGCGCGAAATGCGCGAGGCGGGCATCGACCTGCTGGGCATTTACCATTCCCACCCTAACGGCAAGAACGAGCCCTCCCCTCGCGATGTCGAGCTGGCCTTCTACCCGGAAACCCCCTACCTCATTGTTTCCCCGCTCCCGGGCGTGTCCCGTCCGATCCGGGCGTTCTTGATTCACGACGGCCAAGTGAGCGAAGTCGAAATCCAAGTTGTTTGATATCTTCCCTTGGGCGGGCGCGCGGCCCGCGCCTAAAATAACCCATCGAGGCAAACGACCATGAACCGCCGTCAATGGCTACGGGGGTTGGGAGTGGCGGCACTCGGATATGGCCTACAGCGAGTTCCCTTCCTCTCCTCAGCCCGGACAGCGACGGTCGACCCGCGCGGGGTCGCGCGAGGGAAGAAGGTTCTCATGTTTACGAAGTCTTCAGGCTACGAACATTCCGTGGTCAAGCGGAGTGGAGGAAAACTCAGCCTGGCTGAACAAGTCGTCGTCGCTCTCGGCAGCCGCCACGGGTTTGACGTAAACGCCACCAAGGATGGCCGGGTCTTTTTGAGCCCCGAGCTCGTCCGTTACGACGCCTTCCTTTTCTACACAACGGGCGACCTCACCACTATCGGCCAGGACGGGAATCCGCCGATGAGCCTTCAGGGCAAGCAAAGGCTCCTCAGTCTGGTCCGCGCGGGCAAGGGTTTTGTTGGCACCCATTCGGCGGCCGACACCTTCGATACGGTCGGGAACCGCTTCGATCCAGAGCTTGAACATGATCTCGACCCATACCTCAGGATGCTGGGCGCGGAATTCCTCATGCACGACCAGCAGCAGAAGGCGCGGCTGGCCGTCGCGGACAAGAAATTCCCGGGTATGGCCGCACTCGACAACGGTGTCGAGATCCTCGAAGAATGGTACCCGTTCCGCGATTTTCAGCCGGATTTGCACGTGCTGGCGATTCTGGAAACCCAGGGCATGGCGGGGCCGCATTACGAGCGCCCGCCGTTTCCGAACACCTGGGCGCGGATCGAGGGACGCGGGCGGGTTTTCTACACCGCCCTCGGTCATCGCCCAGACGTGTGGATTTCGACGATGTATCAGACCCTGCTGGCGGGAGGGATTTGCTGGGCGCTTCGGGACGTGGATGCCGATGTCACGCCGAACATCCTGCAAGTAGCGCCGCGAGCGAATGATATTCCCCGCTCAGCGTTTGGGAGCTCGATGGGCAATTAGCCAAGGCCGATCCCCTTCCCCGAGGGCGACTCAGGAGTTCGCGCCAGAGGCGTGAACGGGCCGAGCGGCCTCGGCTGCCTCGGCGGCGGCCAGACGCTTTGCGTACAGCGGAAACCTTGCCGCGAGCGCAGCCACTTCGCCGCGCACGCTCCTCTCAGTTGTCGGGTCGCCGAGATGATCGAGCACGTCAGCGATCCATCCGGCGATTCTTTCCATTTCGGGCTCGCGCATGCCGCGCGTGGTCACCGCCGGCGTTCCGACCCGAATGCCTCCCGCCTTCATGGGCGGCAGCGGATCGAAGGGAATCGCGTTCTTGTTCACCGTGATTCCGGCGCGATCGAAAGCCGGCTGTGCCACGCTGCCGACCAGGCCGCGCGAGTTGATGTCGATCAGAAACAGGTGATTGTCCGTGCCGCCGCTCACCACGCGATAACCGCGTTTGGCAACTCCTGCCGCGAGCGCCTTCGCGTTGGCCACAACCTGTCTTCCATATTCTCGAAATTCCGGCTCCATCGCTTCCTTCAGACAGACTGCCTTCGCCGCAATAATGTGCATCAGGGGACCGCCTTGGATGCCCGGGAATAGATTGCGGTCCAGATCCTTCGCAAACTTTTCCTTTGCGAGAATCATTCCACCTCGAGGCCCGCGCAGAGTCTTGTGCGTCGTGGTCGTGACAAAATCCGCGTGCGGGACAGGGCTCGGATGCACGCCTGCGGCAACCAGTCCAGCAATATGCGCCATGTCGACGAACAGCAGCGCGCCGATCGAGCGGGCGATCTCCCCCATGCGAGCGAAGTCGATGATCCGCGAATAGGCGCTGGCGCCCACCACGACCATTTTCGGCTTGTGCTCGCGCGCCAGGCGGTCGAGCTCGTCGTAGTCGATGACCTCCGTGTCTCGCGTGACGCCGTACTCGATAAATTTGTACATCTTGCCCGAAAAGTTTAGCGGATGGCCGTGCGTCAGGTGACCGCCGTGAGCAAGAGCCATGCCAAGAACGGTGTCACCCGGCTGGAGCGCCGTCATGTAAACGGCAATGTTTGCCTGTGTGCCCGAATGGGGCTGCACGTTCACGTGTTCGGCGGTGAAAAGCTGTTTGGCGCGATCAATGGCGAGCTGTTCGGCCTGGTTGACGAATTCGCAACCGCCGTAATAGCGCTTGGTGCCATAGCCCTCGGCGTACTTGTTTGTCAGAACCGAGCCCGCCGCAGCCAGTACAGCCTCGGAGACGAAGTTCTCCGAAGGAATCAGCTCGATGCCAGTCGCCTGGCGCCGCAGCTCATCGCGCAGCGCTTGGGCGACTTCCGCGTCAACTTCATCCATCGGACGGCTCATGCGGCGCAGTTCAGTCGTGTCTTTAACTTCGGCCCGGTCTTCGGTCATAGGGCTCCACGATCACCCGCGGCGGCTGCTCGAAAGTAAGTCCTGACTACGCAACTCTAGAGGGCAATCTGAGGTCCGTTGCCGCCTGCGGCAGCAGAGTATACCCGGCGGCAGAAAGAGGCAAGACACCGAAAAACCCGCGCTGCGCGGGCAAAAAAGGCAGAAAACAGGAACTCAAAAAGCTCGCTTGCACCCCGGAAATACCGGCTCACGCGTGCGGCCGTCGCAGGCGCACCGCTTGCGCCCTGGCGAAATCCTACGGCGCCGAACGCCCGCCCACCATCGACCGAAGACCTATGACGGAACGCTTCAGCGGGAGTTTCACTGCCGGGACAGCCTGGCGCGTCCAGGTCGAGCGGGAGCGAGGGCCGAGGCCAGTTCCCAAGCGGCGGTGAGGGCGCGCCGCAGAGCAACCCTTCCTACGGCCTCAAGTTTCACGTTCGTGGCGCCGCGTTCGCCCCATTTTCCGCTGCAAGGATGGAATGCGTCTGGATCGGCCTTGACGAAAATCTGTTGCTCGATGGGCGTCAACTTGACCATTCCCCATGACAGATCGGGATAGCCCATCGTGGCGAAGATCTTGCCCCCTACCCGAAAATCCGGATGATGCATATGAGATTTCGCCTCGACGTTCGGCAGGCTGAGCGCGAGGCGGCGAAATTCCTGACGAGTCACCGCCATCCGCGTCTCCTAAGCTCGTTTCTTATCCACACGGCCGGTTCCGACCCTCAGGAAGCCAGTCGTGAGGTGATCGCTAGCGAGGATGCACCGAGAATCGAGCAATGAGCAGAGGCGCGATGATGATCGCCAGGACTGCCGCGGCAATCAGCCATGCTCCACGGTGCCCAAAGTTAATTGTGTAACCGATGCCGAAGCGCTTTTCAACCAGCAGCGCAGGGTCGTTCGGATTGAAGTAGAACATTCCGGCTTTCCAACATCGGTCGGGCGTGCGGTCGCCAATGACCGGCCCGACCGAAACCGGCGCGGAGCCTCCCTGGTCTCGAGCCAGATTCCCTCCCCCTTGTCCGACCGAGAACATGACAACAAATATGGCAAGGACGAAAACGAACGTTCCGGCCAGCAGCAGCGTGAGGTGCGGCTCTTCTGGCGCGTTCGAACGCAGTGGACTTGCCAGTCCCGAAAAAACCAGAGCGATGAAGTAAGAAACGGCTGTGATGACTCCCAACTGCACACTACGGAAGCGGCCTTCCCGCACGGCGGCATCCCCGCTCGACCGAATGTTGCGCGTCCAGTGAACGATCGCATAGGAAGACAAAGCGAGAAACACGCACAGTCCACCAGCGATCAGCAACGGCCCGTAGACGCCGGCAAAGGAACGTGCCGACCAGCCGTTTGGTCGGCCGTCGAGCCCCCAGTGAACTGCGAACCGCTCCGGAATGTGCTCCCAGTTGGCGCGGAGATACGCGGCGCGCGCGGCGAGGATCGCGAACGGCCCCAGCTGCAAGAGCCAGTAAGCCGCCCCAGCAGAACGAGCCACCAGAACCGCTTCACGGTTCGGGATTGCACTCACCGCATGCGGGAGAACTCGCGCTCGCGCACGCAGGAAGGCGATGAATTCTCCGGCGATCTGCCAAACGATAGCGAAGATCACAAGAGGCAAGACATCTGAGACGACGCCGACCACCAACATTGCGATCGCAATCAGAGAGTGAATCCACACGGCCATGCGGAACTGGCGCACAACGCGCCGCGCATCAGAGGAGTTGCGGAAGGCCGGGTCAATGGTGACGGCGAAAAACAGATCCCTGCGCGTGATCTGAGGCAGGAAATGAAACATCAGCCCGATCAAAACAATCTCGCCGCCGATGAATAGACTGGGACTCGCCACGGCATTCCCGTTCATGGGCTCCGCTCCTCGGTCTTCGGGGCCTTTCGAGCCCGAGAGCCAGGGTCCCCACCCGGTGCTTGTGCACAAACCATGGCAGCGGAAATCGCGGCGATCAAGTCGCCGCAGGCTCCGAGGTCGGTGTGCAGTTGCATCAGGACCGTCCTTTCGCCAGAGTCCAGGTCATCACATCGCGCGCATGGAGTGCCAACTGACGAGCGATGTCGTTTGGCGAGATTCCCTCGGCCGCGGCCTTGGCCAGAAGGCGTTTCAATTGTTGCCTGAACATGCGCCCGGTGTTTCCCGTCGAGCGGGAGGGCGTCGGGCGCGACACGATGCGGGCGCCACGGCCGCGGCGCAGATCGAGCCAGCCTTCGCCGGCCAGGATGCGATAGGCCTGAGCCACTGTGTTGTGATGGACGGTCAAATCGGCGGCGAGCTGCCGAACGGTGGGAAGCCGAGCGCCGGGCCGCAGTTCACCTGCGACGAGAAGAGCGCGAATCTCGGAGGCGATCTGCTCGTAGGCCGGAACCGACGAAGACAGATCGATTTCGATGAGGGGTGCCCGTTTCATTGTCTAGTATCTGTGTACAATATACACGATTCGCGCAACGACGTCCATACCCGCCATCCGCCGCATCCGCGAGCTTGAGCATGTGTCGACGGATGAACTGCTACGTCTGGTAGCACCTGCCGACGGCGGGATCGGCTCGGGCCCTAGGAAGCGGCACCAGAGCGCCTTTTGCCGGAAAGTCTCCTGGCGAGCGCGGCCCTGGGGGTCTATCCGAGGGCCATGATGTGAAAGCCGGCGTCAACAAAGATGATGTTGCCGGTCACCCCGCGGCTGAGATTGCTGCCGAGGAAGACGGCCGTATCGGCGACTTCGGCAATGTCGGTATTGCGGCGCAGAGGCGAGTGCTGCGGCACAAAATCCTGAATCTTCGAGAAATCCTTGATGCCGCGTGCCGAAATGGTCTTGATCGGCCCGGCGGAAATTGCGTTGACACGAATGCGGCCAGGACCAAGTTCGCTCGCAAGGTATTTCACTTCCGCTTCCAGGGCCGCTTTGGCTACACCCATCACGTTGTAATTCGTGACGACACGCGTCGAGCCGAGATAGGTCAGGGTCATGATCGAGCCGCCATCGGGCATCAGCGGCACAAGGGCCCTCGCCACGGCGACAAGCGAGTAGGAACTCACGTCCAGCGCAAGCTTAAAACCGTCGCGCGAGGTGTTCAGAAACGGCTGGCCTAAGTCCTCGCGATTGGCGAACGCGATGCTGTGAACGATCACGTCGAGTTTCCGTCCTGCGCTCTGGAGCGACTGGGCAAGCCCATCGATGTCGGATTGCTGCTGCACGTCGCAAGGGTGAAGCGCGGCGGCGCCGAGCTTCTGGCCAAGTTCTTCGACCGTCGGTTTGGCGCGTTCATTCTGAAACGTAAGCAGAAGCGTTGCGCCTTCGCGGACGAAGGCCTGGGAAATTGCGTACGCGATGCTCCACTGGTTCCAAACGCCGAGAACGATTGCCGTCTTGCCTTCCATGAGCTTGGACATGGTCCGTCATTCTACCCGCAAAGACAGTCTCTGGCGGAATGCTATTTCAGCCGAACCCGCACGGACCGACCGGCTATTTGAGCAGACGGAGGAGTTCGCGGATGAAATCGGCCAGGATCGGCCAAAGGGCACCGGCTGTTAGCAGAACGGCAATTGCCCTCTTTCGACCCGATGAAGAGTCGGGGCGTTCTGCGGCACCAGCGCGGCCATGCTTCAGGCAGAAACCGCCTGCGAGGGCGGCCTGGTTGCACCTTTGGCCTGCCGGCCCAAGATAGAGGCACGGCTGGCCGCGAGACGTCGGGGGTTTCCGAGCGGCCCACGATCGACCCGCGACACCGGCCGAGGACCCATAGGCTCGGTTTTCATCAGGGTAGTTGACCGTTTCGCGCCGTTCCATTGCGCCTCGCTTTTCCGCTCAGCTAAAGTGGAGACCCTGTCGCCTACGCATGTCCGAGACCAACATCGCGCCGACCTCCGCCCATCTGACCAGGATGAAGCTCGAGCCCTACTCGGCCGAGATTCGCCTGGAAAAACTGGTGCTCGGGGTAGACAACATTCATTATGACGTGTATCTCAGCCCGAAATTCGTCGAGTTCAGCCACAAATACCTTCAGGACCTCGTGCGCCAGTCGATCAATCTTCCCACAGGGTACGGCAAGGAGCGCCGGCAGGCGGCCGGTACACCCGAGCACGGAGCCTTCCGTCGGCTGCTGACCGAGATCCTGCAAGAATCGCTCACTCGCGCCAAATTTGAACAATCGATCGAAACCGACGTTCTGCACCAACTCGCCCTTCTGAAGTTCTTCAACCAGGAAGTGAGCACCCAGTTTTCGAGCATCCTCGTCGAGTGCAAGGACTGGATCCGCTCCCGGGGCGAGCTATTCGAGCACAGCGAGCAGGCACACGTCGTGCGTTCCAAGATTGCGGAGGCGCAGGCCGATCGGAAGAACGTCATTCGGCAGGTTGGCGACACGCTGTGCCGAATCTGGCGCGAGATCGAGGAAACCATCCTCACGCGATCGCGCCGCGCGCTTTTTGGAGAGGGCTTCAACGAACCCTACGAACTGCTACAGAATCGTTTTCTGTTTGTCGAGGGCAATGACGATCAGATGCTGCTCGAGCATTACGTCCTGCTCGGAAATTTCATGAACGACCCTGACCGCTTTGATGTGTTCGACAACCTGCTGCTCGACTTCGTGCGCGAGTTCGTGCTGCCGGATGACGACACTGAGGAACTGGTTAAGGCGCGCAAAAGCCACGAACGGCTGCTCGAACAGGCCAGAGCGCTGCGCGCAGAGCTGGCCCGTGTCGAGCAGGAGATGGAGGAAGCGGCTGCGCGCGCCAGCGACGGCGAAGGAGGCTTTCCGCGATTGTTTCGTCCGCGCATCGCGCTGAACACGGCGGGAAGGCAGGAACTTGCTGAACTGCGCGGGAAGTTTTCGTCCATCGAGAAAGAGCTCGAGACACTTGCGCCGCGGATCGAAGCGGCCAAACAGCGCATGGACTTTCTGTCCTCGGAATACCAGAACCGGCTCGGCGATTATTTGAACCAGCCGCAGAATGCGCGTCGGCTATTTGACCCGCTGGCTCCATCCGATGAGGGCGACGTCGCGCCGGAAATCCGCGCCCAGCTTCTTGAAGAATGGGTCCATCGGCTCGAGGAACGGGATCTGGTTTTCCACGTGCTTGCGGGATACGAATTGCGACGGATTCATGCGACCTACTGCCCGCCCATCCACCTCCAGCAGCTCAAGAAGGCGCTGGTCAATCGCGAGGAGGCCAGGCGCCTCGAGCAGATTCTCGAACAGTTTCCTGCGCGAAAAATTTCCGTTAAGGCCCTCGAGGATTCCTCGCGCGCAATTCGGCGACGATCCCATGATGAAACCCTGATCGCTTGCTCCCAGTTTGCCGAGGACCTAATGCGTCTGCGTCGTGACCGCAGAAACTACCAGCACGTGGGTGCCTGGATGGAGCGCATCAATCTGGTCCGCTCCGAACGGGCCCGCGAGCTGTCACGCGCGAACCGCAGTCTATACGAGTTCCTGCACCCGGAGGAGAACCGGCCGACAGAAGATCCGATCATCAACCACACGATCATCAAAGCCGACGTGCGCGGATCGACGGGAATCACGAAGGACTTGCTTTCGCGTGGCCTGAACCCGGCCTCGCACTTCAGCATGAACCTGCATGAGCCGGTCAAGCGCATGCTCGAGCGGTACGGCGCCTCGACTGTGTTTATCGAGGGCGACGCGATCATCCTGGCCATTTATGAAAACGAATCGACGCGCGCGACCCGGCGCGCCGTGGCGAAGGCCTGTGTTCTGGCCCGCGAGATACTGGCGGTAACGAACGCCTATAACGTGCGGGCGAAGACCTCTGATCTTCCCATGCTCGAAATCGGCGTGGGCCTTGCCTTTCAGGATTCGGCCCCATCGCTGTGGGCGGACGGCGACTCGAAGATCATGATCTCCCGCGCGCTCAATCTCTCCGACCGCCTGTCCAGCTGCTCGAAAATCGCGAAGCGGCTGTTCAACGACGCTCGTTCACCGTTCAATGTGTTCATCATGCAAACGCTGATGGAAGACACCATCGGCGATGAAGGCGAGGAGCTTCTGGTTCGCTACAACTTGAACGGAATTGAGCTGAACGAGGAGGGTTTTCAGAAGCTGAACTCGGAAATCTCCCTGGCCCCCATGAGCGGCACTTTTCCGCTGCCGTGGGGCAAGGAACGCGTGCAGCTGTACTTCGGCGAGGTCCCCTTCGGGGAATCGCTCGAGCCCGTTGTCGTGCGCAAAGGCCTTGTCCGCCCGCTGTTGCAGGGAGGCAAAGTCGGAGCGCCGGGAACACGCGCCTATTACGAGATCTGCACGGATGCCAAACTGATTGAGATCGCGCGCAAGAAATTCACCGCGCGGGGTCGTTGAACGTTCCTTCCCGGGGCCGCTCGGTTTGGCTTGGTTTCGTCCTGCCTCAACAGGCTCGACCCTCACTGTGTCGGGCCGCCCGCACCCGCCCCCCGCGGAGCCACTGGCTACTTGCTATAATCTCGCGCGGAGGCGAAAGGGGTCCGGTGATCCTCGTGGCCTTCAAAGCCATTGATCCGACTCTTCGCGAGCCGGGTGGTGGGTTCGACTCCCACACGCTTCCGCCAAAGTCCCGTTGAATCTGCTGCCCTTACTCCTCGGACGCATCGCTTTCTGGCCTATTTGGCCCCGGTTTTGGCCCCAAGTTGGCCCCGAAATTTG